>JABLTH010109473.1_pt1 | contig 52559 bp, 38 predicted proteins | sample 7875711 | NCBI WGS metagenome assembly JABLTH01 (sample SAMN14941262, study PRJNA633318) | bioreactor metagenome | isolation source: bioreactor | place: China | collected 2019-03-05 | reverse complement strand
CGCCGTCCTGGCAGGGCTGAGCAGCGCAGCAGGGGCCGGATCAGGGCGGGCGATGTTTGAGCGTAGCGAGTTTCGCCCGACCCCGGCTTCTGCGAGCAGCGCAAGGGACCGCGCAGCGGCCCTGACTGCGGCTGCCCTTTCTTTTGGGTACCTTTCTTTGGGCAAGCAAAGAAAAGTGCCTCGCCCGCCGGGGCGAGACCCGGCCTGCAGCGCCCCAGGGGCAAGACCCTGATGAACACTCTCACCACCCTGCCTCGCGACAGCCGCGACACCCTGTTCCTGTTGGGGGTGATCGCGGTCGTGCTGCTGCCGCAGGTGGCCTATCTGCCGTGGTGGTGCAGTGTGCTGGCCGCGCTCGTGCTGCTGTGGCGCGGCATGTTGGCCTGGCGTGGCCTGCCGCTTCCGGGCAAGCCGTGGCTGCTGGCGCTGATGGTGGTGACCCTGGGCGCCACCTGGTTCCAGCACCGCACCGTGCTCGGGCGCGAGGCCGGCGTCACGCTGATCGTGGTATTGCTGGCGCTCAAGACGCTGGAGCTGCGCGCCCGGCGCGACGCCTACGTGGTGTTCTTCCTGGGTTTCTTCACCATGCTCACCAGCTTCTTCAACTCGCAGTCCCTGCTCATGGCGGCGAGCATCCTGCTGGGCCTGATGGGGTTGCTCACCGCGCTGGTCAATGCCCACATGCCCGTGGGTCGGCCGCCCCTGTGGCTGGCCGCGCGAACAGCGGGCAAGATGGCGTTGCTGGGCGCGCCCATCATGGTCGTGCTGTTCGTGCTGTTTCCGCGATTGGGTCCCCTGTGGGGCATACCCAGCGACGCCATGACCGGGCGCAGCGGCCTGTCCGCCAGCATGCAGGTCGGCCACATCGGCAATCTGGCGCTGGACGGCAGCATTGCCCTGCGCGTCAAATTCCAGGACCGCATTCCACCGCAGCCCGAGCTGTACTTTCGCGGTCCGGTGCTGTCGGTGTTTGATGGACGTACCTGGTCTGCGGCGCAGACCAGGTACCCAGGTCGTTTGCAGCCGCCGCCCGAGCTGCAGGTGCAGGGCGACCCGGTGCGCTACGAGATCACGCTGCAGCCCACGCTGCGCCCCTGGCTGCTGCTGCTGGACGCCGCCGACGTCCCGCCCTCCGTGCCGGGCTTCGAGGTCAGCATGACGCCCGAGTTGCAGTGGCGCACGACGCAACCGATCACCGACCTGCTGCGCTACCGGGCGCAAAGTCACACCCAGTTTCGCCATGGTCCGCAACGCTTCGTGAACGGCCTGCAGATCGACCTGGAGCTGCCAGGCGGCTTCAACCCGCGCACCCGGGAGCTGGCGGCGCAACTGCGCAGCGATCCGCGACTGGCCCAGGCCGACACCACCGCGCTGGTACAGGCCGTGCTGCAACGGTTGAGCAACGGCGGCTATCAGTACACCCTGGACCCCGGTGTGAACGGTCTGCACAGCGCCGACGAATTCTGGTTCGACAGCAAGCAGGGCTTTTGCGAACACATCGCTTCGGCCTTTGTCATCCTCATGCGCAACCTGGGCGTGCCCGCACGCGTCGTCACCGGCTACCAGGGAGGCGAAGCCAATGCGGTGGACGGCTACTGGGTCGTGCGGCAAAGCGACGCCCATGCCTGGGCCGAGGTCTGGCAAGCCGGGCGTGGCTGGATGCGCGTGGACCCCACGGCGGCCGTGGCGCCTGGACGCGTCGGCTCGCTGCAGCGTCTGCAGGCCCCGACCGGCGCCGTCGCCAATGCACTGAACACCGTATTCGGCACGGTCAGCCCCGGTGCACTGGCAAGGCTGCGCGCCACCTGGGAAGCGATGAACAATGGCTGGAACCAATGGGTGCTGAACTACACGCAAAGCCGCCAGCTCGATCTGCTCAAGAACCTGGGCTTTGAATCCCCGCGCTGGGAGGATCTGGTACTGGTGCTGGCGAGCCTGCTGGTACTGGCCGGGGCCAGCGGCGCTCTGTGGACACTGTGGGAACGGCGCCAGAGCGACCCCTGGCTGCGGCTGCTGCACCGGGCTCATGCACGGGCGCGCCGTGCTGGCTTGGAGCCGGGCCCCGGCACCGCACCGCGGCATCTGGCGGCCCTGCTGCTGCAGCGCCACGGTGCCGACGCCACCGCCACGGTGCGTGCCTGGCTGCTGCGCCTGGAAGCGCAACGCTACGCGCCCGGATCTGACCGCGACACCCTCGCCAGGTTGCGGCGAGAATTCCGGCAACTCGTCTGGCCGATTGCATGATGCCTGTGTCCCTGGTTTCGCGTTGGTCGTGTGCGCTTGTCTGCGCCGCCCTGAGTGCCGCGTGCGCCTGTTCCGCACTGGCCGCGCCCGCGAAGAAGGCCCCCTCCGCCCGCAGTGCCGCGGTGACGGGACCGCTCTATGCCCGGCGCGCCGACGTGATGGCCCAGGCCGACGACATCGCGCAGCGCCGCGACCTCGACCCGCAGTGGGTGCGCCAGGTCATCGGTCAGGCCCGCTACCTGCGCGTGGCCGCGCGGCTGATCACACCACCGCCGCGGGGCGTGGCCAAGAACTGGCGCGCCTACCGTGCCCGCTTCATCGAACCGGAGCGCGTCCAGGCTGGCGTCCGCTTCTGGCAAACCCATACCCAGACCCTGCGGCGCGCCGAAGCGGAGTTTGGCGTGCCCGCCGACATCATCGTGGGCATCATCGGCGTGGAGACCTTGTACGGGCAGCAGACTGGTAACTTCCGCGTCATCGACACCCTGGCCACACTGGCCTTCGACTTCCCGGCCAGCCATCCGCGCGCGACCGAGCGCAGCGCCTTCTTCAAGAGCGAACTGGAGCAGTTCCTCACCCTGCACCGGCGTGCCGGCTCGGACCCGATGGCGGTCCTGGGCAGCTACGCCGGCGCGATGGGCATGGCGCAATTCATGCCGTCGAGCTGGGTGAAATACGCGGTGGACTTCGATGGCGACGGCAAGATCGACCTGTTTCACAGCCCCGGCGACGTGATCGGCTCCGTGGCCAACTACTTCAAGTCCTTTGGCTGGAAGTCGGGCATGCCCACCCACTACGCGGTCACCCTGGACCCGACGGCCGACATGGGCGCCCTGCTGGCGCCCGACATCCTGCCCAGCTTCAGCGTCGCCAGCTTCCAGGCCAAGGGCGCGCGGCTCGAAGGCGCGGCGTTGCAACACCCAGGCCCGCTGGCGCTGGTGGAACTGCAAAACGGCGACCCGGCAGAGAACGGCAACGCCCCCAGCTACGTGGCCGGCACCGAAAACTTCTACGCCATCACCCGCTACAACTGGAGCAGCTACTACGCCATGGCCGTGATCGAGCTGGGCCGCGCCGTGGCGGTAGCGCGCGGCGCATCCGACTGCACCGCTTGCGTTACCATGCCTTGACCGTGCCTCTGCTCGTCTTCTCCCACGCCAACAGTTTTCCCGCCAGCACCTACGGCGTGCTGTTTCGCAGCCTGCGCGCCCGTGGCTACACGGTGCGTGCGCTGGAAAAGCTGGGCCACGACCCGCGCTATCCCGTCACCAGCAACTGGCCGCACCTGGTGGAACAACTGGCCGAATTTGCCCAGACCGAGGCGGCGGCGCACGACGGGCCGGTCTTCCTGGTGGGGCATTCGTTGGGCGGCTTCGTCAGCCTCATGACCGCATGCCGCCACCCCACGCTGGCACAAGGCGTGGTGATGCTGGACTCCCCCGTGCTGGGCGGCTGGCGCGCCAGAACGCTGGCGCTGGCCAAGCACACCGGCCTGGTCGGCTCCATCTCCCCCGGCGCGGTGAGCCGCAAGCGCCGCAACCGCTGGGCCAGTGCCGACGAAGCCTTGGCGCACTTCCAGAGCAAGAAAGCCTTTGCGCTGTGGGACCCGCAGGTGCTGCGCGACTACATCGAACACGGCACGCACGACCAGGACGGCCAGCGCGTGCTGAGCTTCGACCGCGCCGTGGAAACCGCCATCTACAACACCTTGCCGCACAACCTGGACCGCCTGCTGCGCACGCACCCGTTGCGCTGCCCCGTGGCCTTCATTGGCGGGCGCGCGTCCGCCGAGATGAAGCAGGTGGGCATGGCCATGACGCACAAACTCGCCGGCGACCGCATCACCCTGGTCGAGGGCACGCACCTCTTCCCCATGGAAGCACCGCTGGACACGGCGGCGGCCATCGACGCGGCGATCCATGGCATGGGCAACCGCGCCTGAACCGGCCACCCTTCCATTTGCCGGCAGCGCCCCCACATGGCATGCTGAAGCGTCTTGCTGGCGTGGCTGCGCCAGCCCGAAACGGGGGAACACATGCAGTTCAAGGACTACTACGAGGTCATGGGCGTGCCACGGGAAGCCACGGCGGATGAGATCAAGCGAGCGTACCGGCAATTGGCTCGCAAGTACCATCCGGACGTCAACAAGAGCGCTGACGCGGAAGCCCGCTTCAAGGAACTGGGCGAGGCCTACGAGGTGCTCAAGGACCCGGAAAAGCGCGCGGCCTACGACCGTCTGGGCAGCAACTGGAAGGCCGGGCAGGACTTCCACCCGCCACCGGACTGGGGTACGCGCACCGAAAGCACGGGCGGCGGCTTCAGCGAGGAGGACGTGGCGCGGTTCAGCGACTTCTTCGAGTCTCTGTTCGGGCAGGGCACGGCGCGCCGGCCCCACCCGCGGACTCAGGCCTTCCAGGCCCGGGGAGACGACCATCACGCCAGGATCCAGATCGACCTGGAAGACGCCTACCACGGCGCGCAACGCAGCCTCAGCCTGCAGGTGCCGCAAGTGGATGCACAGGGTCACGTCACGATGCAGGAGCACACCATCAGCTTCAATGTGCCGCGGGGCGTGCGTGCCGGGCAGCACATCCGGTTGGCCGGCCAGGGCGCGCCGGGCGTGGGCAACGGACCGCGTGGTGACCTGTACCTGGAAGTGGAATTCCGCCCCCATGCCCACTACCGCGTGGACCGGCACGACGTCTACCTGGACCTGCCCATCACCCCGTGGGAGGCCGCGCTGGGCGCGGAAATCGAAGTGCCCACGCCCACCGGCGCCGTGCAGCTCACCATTCCACCGGGGTCCCGTTCCGGCCGCAAGCTGCGCCTCAAGGGCCGCGGACTGCCGGCGTCGACGCCGGGCGACTTCTACTTCGTGCTGCAGCTCGTTCAGCCCCCGGCGCACGCAGCCGCCGAACAGGACGCCTACCGCGCCCTGGCGGCACAATTCAGGGGGTTCAACCCGCGTGCCAACCTGGGAGTGTCCAAATGACCCGCCCTGACCTGCTGCCCCAGATCACCGCCCACTTGCTGGACGAACACACGCTGCTGACCCTGGACGAGTTGTGCCGCGCCTGCGCCACCCACAGCGGCTTCATCGTCGAGCTCGTGGAGGAAGGCATCATTTGCCCGCAAGGCCCTGTACCCGGGGAATGGCGCTTTGCCGGCCCCCAATTGCGCCGCGCCGGCATCGCCCTGCGCCTGCAACGCGATCTGGGCGTGAACCTGGCGGGCGCCGCGCTGGCGCTGCAATTGCTGGACGAGGTGGAGGCGCTGCGCGCGCGCCTGGGCACGCAAACGTAGCAGCAGCGCAGCACCTGCGTCGTCGGCTGCCGCCGATGCGGGGGCAGTGGCCAGCGTGCGGGCCCTGGCGAGTGTCACTTCGCCCGGAACACGATCTCCCTCATCCGCGCCAGCATGGGCGAGACCACGGGCACGGTGAGCATGGTGCTGGCCACGGCCATCAGCAGCAGAGCGGTAAAGGTCTCGCTGGTGATGAGTTGCTTGTCCAGCAGCACGTTGGCGAAGATGATCATGATCAACGCCTTGGTCTGCAGCAACCAGCCGATGAGCGCGCCCTCGCCGGGCTGCCACCGCAGGATCCTGCCGGCCAGGTGCGTGCCCAGCAGCTTGCCGGCCACGGACGCCACCAGCAGCAAACCCGCGGCGATGAACACCGACGCCCCGCCCACGGCCCAGTTGGTGCGCAAACCCGTGCTCAGGAAGAAAACCGGCATCGCGATCAACAGCACATGGTGGCGCAGGCTGTCCATCTGCTTCTGGTTGAACCAGTGTCCATCCAGGATGGCGCCGGCCAGGAAGGCGCCCACCATGAAGTGCAGGCCCGACCAGTCTGCGCCAAAGCCGCACACGGCCAGCCAGATCACGCCTACGTACCAACGGTCGCTCTCGCGCAGCCAGCGCATGAGTCGGCGCAGGAAGTAGCCCGCCACCGCAAACGCCACCAGGAAGCCCAGCTGGCGGCCGATGCGCTCCCAATCCACGAGGATCAACGCCAGCACGCCCCAGATGGCAATGTCGTCAATGCTGGCGTAGCGCAGGATGCGCTGGCCGATGGGCTGGCGCAAGATCTCCAGCTTTTCCATGAGCAGGATCAGGATGGGCAGCGCGGTCACGGCGCAGGCCATGCCCACCCCCAGAACGAACTGCCAGGTCATGGCGGCCGGCCCCATCCAGCCCGGGTACAGCAACAAGCAGGCGGCCGCCCCGCTGCCCAGCAGCAGCGGCGTGCCCAGCGCCAGTCCGGCGGTGATGCCGCTTTCGCGTCGGTGCGCCCAGACCTGGTGCAGGTCCAGCTCGATGCCGGCAATCCACACGAAGATCATCACCGCCCACCAGGCAATGCCATTGAGCAACTGGATCACCTGGGGATTGAACACAAAGCGGTAGTAGTCGGGAAACGCCGCGCCCAGCACGCCCGGCCCCAGCAGGATGCCGGTGATGATCTGCACCACCACGAGCGGGGCGTAGTACTCGGTCCTGCCCACCCGCCAGATCAGGTAGGGGATGGTGAAGATCAGCGTCATCGCGATCAGGAAGATCTCGGTATTGCTCATGGAGCTGCGTCTGCGGGGACAAGTGTTGTTCGGTCGGGCGTACTCTACCTGATCGGCTAGCGCGCGCCGATCTTCACGTCGCCAAACAAGGCCTTCACCCCGCTGGGCTGCGAGCGCCAGTACTGCGGCGGCACCCGTACCTGCGCACCCAGCCTGGCCGCCGCATGCCAAGGCCAGCGCGGGTCGTACAGCATGCCGCGGCCCAGCGCCACCAGATCCGCTTGACCGTTGGCGACGATGGCCTCGGCCTGCTCGGGCTCGGTGATCAGGCCCACGGCAATCGTGGGCAGGCCCGTCTCGTGCCGGATGCGCCGTGCCAGCGGCACCTGGTAGTTGGGCCCCAGCGCGATCTTCTGCAGGGGCGACAGACCGCCGCTGGAGACGTGGATGAAATCGCATCCGCGTGGGCGCAGCGTCTGGCCCAGGGCCACGCTTTGCTCGATGTCCCAGCCGCCCTCCACCCAGTCGGTGGCCGAAATGCGGATGCCCAGCGCCATGTCGGCCGGCACGACTGCGCGCACGGCATCGAATACCTCCAATGGAAATCGCATGCGGTTCTCCAGAGCGCCGCCGTAGGCATCGGTGCGGGCGTTGGACAGTGGCGAGAGGAACTCGTGCAGCAAATAGCCGTGCGCGGCGTGGATTTCAATGGCGTCCAGACCCAGCCGGTGCGCACGCTGCGCGGCGGCCACGAAGGCCTGCCGCACGCGTGCCATGTCATCCGTGGTCATGGCCTGGGGAGCGGCCTCGTGTGGGGCATGCGGAATGGCCGAAGGCGCCACGGGCACCCAGCCCCCCTCACTGGGCGCCATCAACTGCGCGCCCTCCCAAGGCACGGCGCTGGAGGCCTTGCGTCCGGCGTGGGCGAGTTGAATGGCCAGCGGCATGGCCGAATACCGGCGCACCGCCTGCAACACGCGGCCCAGGGCGGCCTCGGTGGCATCGGACCACAGACCCAGGTCCGCTGACGTGATGCGTCCCTGCGGCTCCACCGCCGTGGCCTCGATGATGAACAGCCCCGCGCCCGAATGCGACAGATGCCCCAGGTGCATCAGGTGCCAGTCCGTGGCTTCGCCCTCTTGTGCGGAGTACTGGCACATGGGTGCGATCACGATGCGGTTGGGCACGGTGAGCGGGCCCAGGGTGTAAGGGGTGAACAACTGACTCATGGATACATCCTTTCTGGCTGAGCGATGGTTGGCATGGAGCATTGTCCTACCAGCCCGAACCGGCGGGCGACTTCCGGTTGCTATGATCCGAAGCTTTTCAATGTGAGAAATAAACCATGGATCATCTCGTCTATCCGCGCGAGCGCACGCTGGGCGCCATCACCCTGGTATTGGGGCTTCTGGCGTGGCTTGCGCTGATCGTCGGCACGTTTGGCGGTGCCCTTCTGGGTTTGGCCGCTGGCTTTGTGCTGTACCTGTTCGCGCAATCCGCGCTCATCGCGCACATCAAGGGCAACGGCGTCGAATTGTCGGAAACACAGTTCCCCGACCTGTACCGTCAATTCGTCGCCTGCTGCGACCAGTTGCAGATCACCAAACGGCCGCAGGCGTACGTGCTCAACGGCAACGGCGGTCTGAACGCCTTTGCCACCAAGTTTCTCGGCCACCAGTACGTGGTGCTGTTCTCTGACGTGGTGGATGCCATGAAACAGCACCCCGATGGGGTGCGCTTCTACATTGGCCACGAGCTGGGCCACCTGCGCATGAAGCACCTGAGCGGCCACCTGCTGCGCTGGCCCGTGCTGTGGCTGCCCCTGTTGGGCGCGGCCTACTCCCGCGCCCGCGAGAGCACGTGCGACCGCCATGGCCTGGCCTGCAGTTCCACGCCACAGGGCGCCGCACGGGCCCTGGCTGCTCTCTCGGCGGGCTCCGAACGCTGGGAGCAGCTCGATATCTCCAGTTACCTGCGCCAAGCCCAGTACGGTTCAGGCTTCTGGATGTCGTTCCACGAACTCACCGCCGGCTATCCCTACCTCACGAAGCGGGTGACACGCGTCATGGACGTGAATGCCCCGGCGCCGGGTCGCAACCCGCTGGCCTACCTGTTCGCCCTGTTCGTACCCTACGCTGGGCGCCTGGGCGCAGGTTTTGGCTTTTTGATCCTCGTGTACATCGTGGGAGTTCTCGCCGCCGTGGCGCTGCCCGCCTACCAGGACTACACCGTGCGCGCCCGACTGACCACGGCGTTCATCGCGTCCCAACCCGCCCGCGACGCGCTGGGCGCCTATTACACGTCGCGCAAGGAGACCCCCCGCTCCCTGAATGACGCCGGCGCGCCCGCCACCTTGCCGGACGGATCGCAACTGAGCCTGGATGCCGCGGAAATGGTGCTGACCGTGACCACGCCGCAAGGCGGCATGGTCTTCACTCCCAGCCTGGACAAGCAGGGCAACATCTCGTGGAGCTGCGCCGGTGCCGGCAAGACCAAACCGTCCCAGTTGCCCAAGAACTGCCAGGAGTAAGTCCGGCGTGGGGGCCGGTCCGGCCTGCTCACCGGAATGCCTACCCGCCCCGGAACTGCCGTCGATAGGCTGAAGGCGAGGTTCGCAGCGACTGCGCAAAGTGCTGGCGCAGCGACACCGCCGAGCCGAACCCCGCCTCCACCGCGATGTCCTCGATCGAGCGCGTGCTGTGCTCGAGCAATCGCTGGGCATAGGCCAGACGTTGCGCCTGTAGCCACGATCCAACCGTGGTACCGGTCGCCGCCCGGAAGTGGCGCGTGAAGGTTCGGCGACTCATGAGGACGCGTTCGGCCAGGGCATCGAGCGTGTGTGGTTCGCCCAGATGCGTGCCGAGCCAGTCCAGCAGGGGGGATAGCCGATCGCGCTGCCGGGCCGCTGGCACCGGCTGCTCGATGTATTGGGCCTGCCCGCCTTGGCGGTGCGGCGCGACCACCATGCGCCGCGCCGCGCGATTGGCGACCTCGGCACCGAACTGCCGGCGCAGCAGGTGCAGGCAGCAATCGATCCCGGCGGCCGTGCCCGCAGAGGTCAACAGATCCCCATCGTCGACATACAGCACTTCGGGCTGGAGGATCACCCTTGGGTAGCGGCGCGCGAATTCGTCGACCGCCGCCCAATGCGTCGTCGCGGGACGTCCGTCGAGCAGGCCCGCCTCGGCCAGAACGAACGCGCCCAGACAAAGCCCCACGATGCGCGCGCCCCGTTCGTGCGCCTGGCGCAGGGCCTTGAGCAGCGCCTCGGGGGGGCGCTCCATCGTGTCGCGCCAGGACGGCACGACGATGGTCCGCGCATGCCGCAGCGCCGACAAACCCTGTCCCACTTCGATGCTGAAGCCGGCCTTGGTTCGCAGCTTTCCGCGCCGCAGGGCGCACACCCGCAGCGAAAACCGAGGCTTTCCTTGTGGCGTGTACTCGCCGCCGAACACGAGGCAGGGCACGGACAGATGAAAGGGGTTGATGCCGTCAAACGCCAGCACCGCCACGGGTTCGGGTAGATGGGCGACCATGGCCCGATCTTATCGATATGTGGCATTCGGGCCACTTTTCTTGCGACGCCGGCGGGTCAAGAATCCGGGCCACTGCCATCATTCAACCCCGGAGTTCCGCCATGTCGCAACCATCCCCACGCCGCGCCCTTGTCGTCGTCGACGTACAGAACATGTACTTTGATGGCGCAACCCTGCCCATCGAGTACCCCCCCGTGGCGCAATCACTGCCCAATATCACCGCCGCCATGGACGCGGCACGTGCCGCCGGCATCCCGGTCGTCGTGGTGCGCCACATGCCCCCGGCGAGCGCATCGGACGCCGAACGCCAGGCACCGTATTGGCAGTTGCATCCCGAAATCGCCCGGCGCCACGCCGACCACACCATCGACAAACCGCGTCCCAGCGTCTTCACCGGCACCGATCTGGCCGACTGGATCGTGCAGCGCGACATCGACACCCTGACCATCGTGGGTTACATGACGCACAACTGCGATGCGAGCACGATCTATGAAGCGAACCACCGCGGTTTGAAAGTGGAGTTCCTGGCGGATGCCTCGGGCGCACTGAGCTATGAGAACTCGGCCGGCCGGGCCAGCGCCGAGGAAATTCATCGTGTGTACAGCGTCGTGTTCCACACCAACTTCGCCGCCGTGAGCAGCACGGCGACCTGGATCGATGCCATCGCGACCGGGCAGGGTTTGCCCATGGACAGCATCATGGTGTCGAACCGGCGCGCCCGAGCGCAGACGGCGGCCTGAGTCCGGCGGATGGCCGGGGCCGCACCCTGGCGGGTGGCCCTAGGCCGCCGCGCACGCCGCGGCGATGTCCAGCGAGCGCAGGCGCAGCGCCGGGTCGAACACGTCGCACACCAGCATGAATTCGTCGGCTTGCGTGGTCAACGCCAGCGCTGCCAGGCCGGCGCGCACCTCGTCCGGCCCGCCCACGACGGCGGCGGCCAGAAATTCCGCCACGCCCGCCCGCTCCTGGGGGTGCAGGGTCGGCAGATAGTTCTCCACGGGGGGCGGCAGGCAGCGGCGCTCGCCGTGCAGGATGCCCAGCACCCGCTGGTACGTACTGCTGGCCAGGTACTCGGCCTCCTCGTCACTGGGTGCGGCAATGAGGGGCACCCCGATGATGGCGTAGGGCCTGGCCAGCGTGGGCGAGGGCTGAAACAGGCGGCGGTACAGGTCCAGCGCCTGTTGCAGCAGGCGCGGCGCAAAGTGCGAGGCAAAGGCGTAGGGCAGGCCCAGATGCGCTGCCAGTTGCGCCGAAAACAGGCTGGAGCCCAGCAGCCAGATCGGCACCTGGGTACCGGCGCCCGGCGTGGCCACCAGGCGCTGGTCGTGTTGCACCGGCCCCAGCAGGCGCTGCAACTCGGCCACGTCGCGCGGAAAGTCTTCCTCGGTTTCCACCCGGTTGCGGCGCAGTGCCCGCATGGTGAGGGCATCCGTGCCCGGCGCGCGGCCCAGCCCGAGATCGATGCGGTTGGGGTACAGCTCGGCCAGGGTGCCAAAGGCCTCGGCCACCACCAGCGGCGCGTGGTTGGGCAGCATCACCCCGCCCGAACCCACGCGGATATGGCGTGTGCCGCCCGCGATATGCCCCACCAGCACCGCCGTGGCCGAGCTGGCAATGCCCGGCATGTTGTGATGTTCCGCCAGCCAGTAGCGTTTGAATCCGAGAGACTCCACATGCTGCGCCGTGCGCAGGGCAATCGTCAGCGCATCCGCCACGGTGCCGCCCTCGCGCACGGCAACGAGATCCAGCATGGAAAGCGGTGTGGGAAATGGCGCGGTCATGGACCAGATTGTCGGCGCTGGAGCGAAATCCTGCCCGGCACTTGGACTCCACCGCCAGGCGTGGAACAATGACCAGCATCATGACGCACGCCGTTCGCAAATGTCTGGCCCTGATCCTGCTGTTGCCGCTGTGGGCCGGCCCCGCATCGGCCCAGGCGCCCCGACGCGATCTGGTGGTGGAGCTGCGCCAGATCGAGGAAGGCGACGCGGCCGGCTACACCGTACGCACGCAACCTGCCAAAGGCCTGCTGCAGCCCCAGCAGGTACGGGTACGCAACGGCAACAAGGCCAGTCTGCGCCTGAGCCAGACCATCCCCGTCACCTGGGTGCAATCGGTCAAGACCCCGCGCGGGTCGGGGGGCGCCGCCGTCACTCGCGGCCTGACCTGGCTGGACAGCGGCCAGCAACTGACCGTGCAACCGACGTGGCCCGGTGGCAAGCAGGACGTGACCGTGGAGATCGAAGTGCAGTCGGCCTCAGTGGAACCCCGATCGGGCGTGGAGCTGCCGGACCAGGCGCGCAGCCAGCTTGCCACCACCGTGAGCGCACCGCTGGGCCAGTGGGTCACCATCGCCGCCAGCGGCGAGCGCGCACAGCGCGGCAGCTACAGCTCGGACGCTGCCGAGGAGCACCCCAGCCTGATCCAGATTCGGGTGACGACGCCGTGAGCGTCCCCTCAGAGCAGCGCCTCAAAATCCTCCAGCGGCAAGGGTCGGCTGAAGAGAAAGCCCTGGTAGGCGCGGCACCCCATCTCGGCCAGGAACTCCCGTTGCGCTTGGCTCTCCACGCCTTCGGCGATGACTTCCAACCCCAGGGTTTCGGCCAGCGCGACGATCATCTTGGCGATGGCGGCGTCGTTGCCGTCCACGAGGATGTCGCGCACAAAGCCTTGGTCGATCTTCAGTTGGCTCAAGGGCAGGCGCTTCAGGTAGGACAGCGATGAATAGCCGGTGCCGAAGTCGTCCAGCGAGAAGCTCACGCCCAGCGCCTTGAGCGCCCCCATGCGGGCAATCACGTCCTCGATGTTCGACACGAGCAGGCTCTCGGTCAGTTCCAGCTTGAGACGCTGCGGGTTGGCGCCGGTGCGTTCCAGCACGGTCCGCACCTGCTCCACGAAGTTGGGTTGATGGAACTGCCTGGCGCTGACGTTCACCGCCAGGGTGAGTGCCGCCCGCTCGGGCTGCAGTGCCCAGCGCGCCAGTTCGTGGCAGGCGTCTTCGAGCACCCGCAGACCCAGCGGCAGGATCAAGCCGGTTTCCTCGGCCAGCGGGATAAAGGTGCATGGTGACACGAGTCCGTGGCGGGGATGCTGCCAGCGCACCAGCACCTCCGCCCCGGTGATGCGTCCTTCGCCCTCGACCTGGGGCTGGTAGTGCAGCAGGAACTGCCCGTGCTCCAGACCGCCTCGCAGATCGTCCTCCAGGGCGGCGCGTTCCTTCACGGCCACTTCCATGGCAGGGTCGAAAAAGCGCACCAGGTTGCGCCCCGCCGCCTTGGATTTGTACATGGCCAGGTCCGCCTGCTTCATCAATTCGTCGATGCTCACGGCGCTGCCCATGAACGAGGTGACGCCGATGCTGGCCGAACTGTGGTGGAGCACCTCGCCCAATTTGTGGGGTTGCTGCAGCGCACGCAGTATCTTGTCCGAGACGGTCTCGATGGCGGTGGCCGAGTCCTCCTGGGACGTGGTCAAGCCGGCCAGTACCACCACGAATTCGTCGCCCCCCAGGCGGGCCACCGTGTCCCCTTCGCGCACGCTCTGCAGCAGGCGTTGGGCCACTTGCTTGAGCAGCAGGTCTCCCATGTCGTGCCCGAGGGTGTCGTTCAGGGTCTTGAAGTTGTCCAGATCGATGAACAGCAGCGCGCCATGACGTCCACTGCGCGCGCTGACCGACATGGCCTGGCGCAATCGGTCCTGCAGCAGGGTGCGGTTGGGCAGCCCGGTCAGTTGGTCGAAGAACGCCAGCTCCCGGATCTTCTCCTCGGACTTCTTGCGCTCGGAGATGTCGTAATGCGTGCCGATGAAATGGGATACCGCACCGTCGACGCCCTTCACGGCGGAGATGATGAGCCACTTGGGATAGACCTCGCCGCTCTTGCGCTTGTCCCAGATTTCCCCCTGCCAGGTACCCGTGCTCTGGATGCTCTCCCACATCGCCTTGTAGAAGCTTTCGTCGTGCCGCCCGGACTTGAGCAGTTGAGGTGTCTTGCCCACGACCTCCTCGGGGGAATAGCCTGTGCTCTCGGTGAAGGCCCTGTTCACCCGCAGGATCACGCGGTTCGCATCGGTGATCATCATGCTCTCCTGGGCCTCGAACGCGGCAGCGGCGATGCGCAGCTCGGCCTCGGACCGCTGGCGCACCTGCATGGTGTCGAGGAACGCATTGAACCACTCGACGAGTTGTCCGATTTCGACCCAGGCCCGTGTCTTGGGCAGCCGCCAACCCGGATTCAGACGATTGGCCTGGAAGTCACGGAACCCATCGGTGACGGCCCGCAGTGGCAGTACGACTTGCCGCCGGTACATGCGCACGAACCCGGCGATCAGCAGCAGGCTGGCCGCCAGCAGGACGGCACCCGTGCGCTGAATGCCCTGCATCGGCGCCACCAGCGTGGATTGCGGCACCACGCTGAGCATGTACCACTGCTTGTCCGGAATCTGCAGATAGCTCAGCAGTACATCCACATCATTGACCCGCAGGGCAACCGATCCCGATGGCCCCGTCAGCCGCTTCACCAGCTCAGCTTCCAGGGGCTGCCCCACGCGCTTGAGGTCGGGGTGAAACAACAGCCGGTTCCGGGCATCCACCAGCAGCAGATACGACCCCACCCCCAGATCCAGCGCGTTGAAATGGTCGTGCAGATAGTCGGCTGAAAAATTGATGCGCAACACACCCAGCGGGGCACCCCGTGCCCCGCGCGAGTCGGTGCGGTGAATGGACCTGTCGGCATGGATAAGCCGGCGCTGTCCGAACCCGGGTTGCCCCGAGAGCTGGATGCCATGCCAGACGACGCGGTCCGGCACGGCCAGGGCCCTCTTGAGCAGTTCCTTCTGCGTGGCTTCGTCCTCGGTGGGGTCCAGCGTCTCGCCCACGTGGTAGCGCGCACCGACGGTGGTGAACAGGTCTATCGAATCCAGGCCGCTCAAGCCGCTGTAGCCGCTAAGCAACTGGCTGATGCGCGCGCGCGTGGCCAGTTCGTCATAACTAGATCGAACCACCGGCCCCGAACCCGCGGGTGCCTGCAGCCGCGCCAGCTCGCTCGCCCAGGCGGGGTTTTCAGCCAGGTTGTCGATCTGATCGGTCTGCAGGTTCAGGTAGTCACGCTGGTTGGCGAGCAGTTCAAGGCTGTGGCGGGTGGCCACGTCGGTGATGGTGCGCAACGTGGCGCGGTAGGACACCAACTGGAAGACGAGCAGCGGCACCACGCTGATGGCCACGATGAAGCCCGTCAGCTTGAACGAAATGCCAGCCCTGAATATCCGAGTGAACATGACCGACCGGGCAGCGGACTACTGCAACGAAGCGGCGGTGACCAGCGCCGTGTCGATCAGGGTCACGTTCGCAACGGCTTCACCGCGCAGCAGCTTGTGCACGCTGACGACACCCAGGTAACCCTGCCTGGCCGCCAGTTGATCGACTGTCACCAGCATCTGGCGCGCGCGAATGGCGTCCTTGGCTTCGTCCAGGGCGTCGAACCCTCCCACCATGACCTTGCCACGACCCGTTTCCTGAAGGTATTTGATCAGGCCGATGGCCATGAGATCGTTGACGCAGTACACCGCGCCGATGGCGGGGTGGGCCTTGAACAGGGTCTTGGCCAGGTCATGCGCCTCATCCGCCTTGAAGTTGGCGACGCCCGTGGCCACGACCCGCAGCCTGGGGTTCTCCGCGAACGCGCGCTGCGCGCCGCGCTTGCGCGCAAAGCCGGTGGCCACGGGCAGGCCTTCGATGATGGCCACCTGCGTGGGCTGCTGAATCCGTCTCGCCATGAACCTGGCCGCCTCATAGGCACCGCGCTCGCTGTCCACGCCCACGTAGGGAACAGGCTTCATGCCGCTGGCCGCGACGGCGTCGGGATTGAGTTGTTCGTCGATATTCACGATCTTGATGCCCGCGTCCTGCGCGCGCTTGAGCACCGGGACCAGCCGCTGGTTATCGACCGGCGAGATCACAATGCCTTGCACACCCGCCTTGATCTGGCTTTCGACGAGCCGAATCTGCTGTTCCACGGAGGTTTCGGGCGTGGCCGTCTTGACCTGCAAGTCAAGGTTGGCCTCCTGCTGCGCCAGCCGCGCGCCCTTGGCCATCTCCATGAAGAAGGGATTGGTCAGCGACTTGATGATGAACGCCACCCTGACCGCTTCGGCCGGACGGGCGCTGGCGGCAGTGCTGGAGTCGGCCGGTGTCGCGCTGCCAGGGGCCGGCTGGCTGGTGTCGCCACAGGCAACCACCAGCGCAGTCAGAAGGCCCGTGACAAGAAAGCGCAGACACATGCGCGGCATTCTATAGGTCCACGCTGTGTTGCCTCCCCCTCGCAAGCACCTATTGGCGCATGCGCCCGCGGTCTCCACGAGTCGTGAAAACCACGAAGCCGCGCCTCAACTTCCCGCCACCATCATCCTGTCCACAAGGATCGAGCCCACGGTCTTGCTGCCGTAGTTGTAGGTATCGGCCCCCACGGCCAGAATGCCCGCAAGCATGTCCTTCATGTTGCCGGCAATCGTGATTTCGTGCACCGGATGCGCGATGACGCCGTTTTCCACCCAGAAGCCGGCGGCCCCGCGCGAGTAGTCGCCTGTGACGTAGTTCACGCCCTGACCCATGAGTTCGGTGACGAACAGGCCCGTGCCCAGCTTGCGCAACATTTCGTCCAGTGTGTCGGTGGTGCGGGTGTGGCGCGAGGTCAAGCTCAGGTTGTGCGAGCCACCGGCATTGCCCGTGGTGGGCATGGACAGCTTGCGCGCGGTGTAACTGCTCAGGAAGTAGCCCTGCACGCGCCCGGCGTCCACCACCTTGCGTGCACGGACCTTGACACCTTCCTCGTCAAACGGTGAGCTGCCCTTGCCGCGCCTGATGAACGGGTCCTCAAGAATGTCGATGTGCGCGGGCAGCACACGCTTACCCAGCGAATCGAGCAAGAACGAGCTCTTGCGGTACAGCGCCCCCCCGCTCAGGGCCTGCACCACGCTGCCCAGCAGCCCGGCCGCCAGCGGTGACTCGAACAGCACGGGGCATTGCGTGGTGGCGATCTTGCGCGACTTCAGGCGGCTGAGCGCGCGCTCGGCGGCGTAGCGGCCCACGGCTTCGGGCGCCGCCAGTTCGCTGGCGTCGCGCATGGAGCTGTACCAGGCGTCGCGCTGCATGTCGGCACCTCTGCCGGCAATGGGCGACACCGAGAGGGAGTGGCGCGAGCTGGCGTAGCCACCCCGAAAACCGTGGGTGTGCGCACTGAAGAAGTGCGATTGCTGGGCCGAAACGCTGGCGCCCTCGCTGTTGGTGATGCGTTTGCTCACGCCCATGGCGGCGGCCTCGCAGCGCAGAGCCAATTCGGCCGCCTGCTCGCTCGTGACGGCCCAAGGGTGGAACAGGTCCAGATCCCCGCGCTGATCACTGGCCTGGGCCACATCGGTCTCGTCCGGCAGTCCGGCCATCGGGTCTTCCGCGGTAAAGCGGGCAATGTCGTAGGCCGCCTGCACTGTCTGCGCGATGGCCGAGCGCGAAAAGTCCGAGGTGCTGGCGTTGCCCCGGCGCTGACCCACGTATACGGTCACGCCCAGCGACTTGTCCCGGTTGCGCTCCACGTTTTCCAGTTCACCCTTGCGCACCGATACGCTCAGGCCGCAACCTTCGGAGGCTTCGGCACCCGCGTCGGTGGCGCCCAGTGTTTTGGCGTGCGCCAGCGCCGCATCCACCAGCTCTTCAAAGAAGGACAGGCTGTAGGCAAAGCCGCGCTCGGGCGCGGACGAGACGTGGGAGGTGGGTTTGTTCATGGCGGAGGCTATGATACTTGCCGCTGTTGGCCCGTTCGAGGCCAGGCCTTGCCCCCACCACTCCACCATGTCACGAAAACCCAAAAAGGGCTACTACGTCCGCGGCGAATTTGTCGCCGAGGGCAGCGACGAAGATCTGGCTTTCAAGCGCGAGCTCAAGGGCACGGACGAGCCCAGCCGCACCGAACTCAAGCGCGAAAGCGCCGAGCTGCAGTCCCTGGGCGAATCCCTGCTGACCCTGCGCGCCGATCTGCTGGCCCGACTGGAACTGCCGGAAAAACTGCTCGATGCCCTGGCCGAAGCCAAACGCATCACCAATTTCGAAGGCCGACGCCGCCAGATGCAGTTCATCGGCAAACTCATGCGCAAGCTGGAGCCGGGCACCCTGGACGACGCGCGCGCGGCCCTGCAGGAGCAGCACACCGGCTCGGCGCAGGAGACGCTGGCACTGCACCAGGCAGAAGACTGGCGCAACCGGCTCATCGGCGATGACGACGCCTTTGCGCAGTGGGTGGACGCCTATCCCGCGTCTGATACGCAGCAACTGCGCGCCCTGATCCGCCAGGCGCGCAAGGACGCCGCCGCGCTGCCCAAGACACATCCGGGCGAAGCACCGCGTCAGGGCCGCGCCTACCGCGAGCTCTTTCAACTGGTGCGCGAGCAGTTGCAGCAGATCCCCGATCCCGACACCTCTTCCCCATCCTTTTCCAACCTGCTGGCCCCCTGACAGGAAGACACGCATGAGCACGGACGCCACCAACGCCTTTGACCCGATCCGCATCGGCATCGTCTCCATCAGCGACCGCGCTTCCAGCGGCGCGTACGAGGACAAGGGACTGCCCGCGCTGCGCGACTGGCTCACACGCGCCTTGAAAAACCCCATCACGTTCGAGGCGCGTCTGATCCCGGACGAGCTGGCCACCATCAGCGCCACCTTGATCGAACTGGTGGACGCGGGCTGCGCCCTGGTGCTGACCACGGGTGGCACCGGGCCCGCGCCGCGCGACGTAACGCCCGAGGCCACGCTGGCCGTGGCGCACAAGGAAATGCCCGGCTTTGGTGAACAGATGCGTCAGATCAGCCTGCGATTCGTGCCCACGGCCATCCTGTCGCGCCAGGTGGCGGTGATTCGCGCCCAGTCGCTCATCATCAACCTGCCGGGGCAGCCCAAGTCCATCGCGGAAACGCTGGAAGGCCTGAAGGACGGCGAAGGCAAGTCGCTGGTGCCCGGCATCTTTGCCGCCGTGCCCTACTGCGTGGACCTGATCGGCGGCCCGTACATGGAGGCCGACGAGGCCGTGTGCAAGGTCTTCCGGCCCAAGACCGCCCTGCGGCCGGCGCGCAGCTAGAAGCCCGCCGCGCTCACGAGCCGATCTTGCCGTAGCGCTGGTGGTCGGACAGGTACAGCACCACGGCCCTGCCAGACACCGACACCGGAAAATAAAGCTGATAGTTGCCCTTTTCGGCGTGGAAACGGTACGCGGTGGTACGACCCTCGAACACGGCCTCCAGGTACTCGCGCTCGGCCTGCGTGCCGGAGACGATGTAACTCAGCTTGTCCAACTCCTGGGTGTTGGTGCGCTTGGTCCAGCGGGTGATGCCCAGCCACACTTTCTTGCCATCGATGGTGTCAGGCACCACCTGCATCACTTCCGGGAAATGCTTGTCGATTTTCGCCATGACGTCCAGCGCGTTGCTGGCCTTGGTGATGTGGTCCAGCGAGAACTGGTAATTGGACAGCAGGGTCATGTACGGCTGGTTCTCGGCAACCAGCTTGGTTGCGGCACCGATCAGCAGTTCCCTCTTGTGGCGCTCGGACAGATGGTTGCCACCGAACAACGCCAGGGCGATCAAGGGAAACGACAGCAGCACCGCCAGCCCCCAGCGGCGGTTCACCGCTGGCGACGCAGCAACCTCGGGCACGGGCACCGTCGCCCTTGCGGCAAGCGCATCGGAAATCCGTGACAGGTTGGACATGACGTTCAGCACCAGGGCGCCGCCCAGCAGGGCAAAGATGCCCAGAACACTCATGAGGAAGGTCTCCGTCATGTGCTCGCGGAAGATCTTCAGGTCAAAGACGGTGATGACGAGAAACACGAACACCCAGTAGATCAGCGCCACGGTGGCCCAGCGCGCAACGCGGTTGCTGTTGCGGATCAGGCTCTCGTACGACATGGGTGCCTTTCAAGCGGGCTACTTGCCCACGAGGTCATTCAGTTTGGCGGCCTCGAAGTGCTCGCTGCGCGCGGCGTCTCCCGGCACGCAGGGCTGCGCCTGCTGTGCGGCGAGCTTTTCAATGGTCTGCCACAGCAGGGCAATCTGGTGCTCCTGCGCGGCGGCGTTGTCGATGAGGCCGCGCATGGCCTGCGACAGTGGGTCGTCCTCCAGCGTGATGCCGTAGGCGTTGAACTTCTTTTCATGGGTGGTCACGTCGGCGCTCTCACCTGCCTTGGAAGGAATGATTCGGGCCGGGATGCCGACCGCCGTGGCCCCCGCTGGCACCGGCTTGATCACCACGGCATTGGAGCCGATCTTGGCACCATCGCCGACCTCGAAACCGCCCAGCACCTTGGCGCCAGCGCTCACCACCACGTCCTTGCCCAGCGTGGGATGGCGTTTCGTGCCCTTGTACAGCGAGGTTCCGCCCAACGTGACGCCGTGGTAGATGGTGCAACCGTCGCCGACCTCGGCGGTCTCGCCAATCACGATGCCCATGCCGTGGTCCAGGAACACGCGCTCCCCGATCGTCGCTCCCGGATGGATTTCGATGCCCGTGAGCCAGCGGCTCACGTGCGAGATGAAGCGCCCCAGCCACTTGAGCCCGTGCGTCCAGCACCAGTGCGCACGCCGATGCAGGACGAGCGCGTGCAGTCCGGGGTAACAGGTGAGCACCTCCCAGGTGCTGCGCGCCGCGGGGTCGCGGTCAAGAATGCACTGGATGTCGGAACGCAGGCGTGAAAACATGGCCCGAGTTTAGTCCGGCGTGGCGGGCAGCGAGCTGCCCCGCGGGTGCGTCCCCGCTTCGTGCATGGCCTTGGCCACGCCGCGCAGGATGTGGATCTCCTCCTGCGTGAGCTGCGCCCGGTTGAAGAGCTGGTTCAGGCGTGGCATGAGCTTCTTGGGCGCGGCCGGATCGAGAAAGCCGATGTCCACGAGCGACTGCTCCCAGTGCGCCAGCATGCCGCTGACCTGCTGCGCGTCGGCGAGCACACCGGGCGCCGTGGCCGGCTGCACCGCAAAACCACCCAGCGTCTGGCGCCACTCGTAGGCGATCAGCTGCACGGCAGCCCCCAGGTTGAGCGAGCCGAACTGCGGATTCGTGGGAATGCTCAGGGCCACATGGCAGCGGTACACGTCCTCGTTGCGCATGCCAAAACGCTCGGACCCGAACAGAAAGGCCACGCCATCCATGCTGTGCGCGCCACCGACCTGCGCGCCGAGCCACGCGAAGTGCTCGCGCGGCGCCCGCGTGGGTGGACCGAAGTCGCGCGGCGTCATGGCGGTGGCGCACAGGTGCGTCATGCCGTCCAGGGCTTCGTCCAGCGTGGCCACGATGCGGGCGTTCTTCAGCACGTCCAGGGCGCCGCTGGCACGCTGGATGGTTTCCTCGCGCCGCAGCACGTTGTCCCAGCGGGGATCGACCAGCACCAGATCGTCGAAACCCATGGTCTTCATGGCGCGCGCCGTGGCGCCCACGTTGCCGGCGTGACTGGTCTGGATCAGGATGAATCGGGTCGAAGGGTGGGACTGCATGGGGATGGCTGGAGGCGTGGCGGCTAAAATCGCGCTATTGTCGCCGCCCGCATCGACGGGTTTCCCCAGCTTGCTCTTCACCAGCATCCCGCTTGCGCGGTGTGCCGCACAATTCATGTCGTCCCCCAACCTGCACCCCATGCTCAACGTGGCCGTCAAGGCCGCCCGCGCCGCTGGCGCCATCATCAATCGCGCCGCCCTGGACGTGGAGGCCGTGCGCATTTCGCAAAAACAGGTGAACGACTTCGTGACCGAGGTCGACCACGCCAGCGAAAAGGCCATCATCGAGACCCTGCTCACGGCCTACCCGGGGCATGGCATCCTGGCCGAGGAATCGGGCTCCGAGCACGGCGCCAAGGATTCGGAGTTCGTCTGGATCATCGACCCGCTGGACGGCACGACCAACTTCATCCACGGCTTCCCGGTGTACTGCGTGAGCATTGCACTGGCCGTCAAGGGCAAGATCGAGCAAGCCGTGATCTACGACCCCAGCCGCAACGACCTGTTCACCGCCACCAAAGGGCGAGGCGCCTACCTCAACGACCGCCGCCTGCGCGTGTCCAAGCGCGTGCGCCTGGGCGATTGCCTACTGTCCACGGGCTTTCCGTTCCGCCGGGGCGACAACTTCGCGGCCTACCTGAACATGATGGGTGAAGTGATGAAGCTCACCGCCGGTCTGCGCCGCCCGGGCTCGGCCGCGCTCGATCTGGCTTACGTGGCCGCGGGCTACACCGACGGCTTTTTCGAAAAGGGCCTTCAGCCCTGGGACGTGGCGGCGGGCTCGCTGCTGGTCACCGAGGCCGGCGGCCTGGTGGGCAATTTCACGGGCGAAGCCAACTTCCTGGAGCAGCAGGAATGCCTGGCCGCCAGCCCGCGCATCTATGGCCAGTTGGTGCCCATCCTGGGCAAGTACAGCAAGTTCGCCACGGCGGGCGAGAAGGCTGCGGTACGTCAGGCCACCGAGGGCGACTCCGTCGCCTGAGTCGCCAGCGAACGCAGCAGCGCGTCTTCCGGGACAGGCCGGCCAAACAGATAGCCCTGAAAGACGCGGCAGCCGTGGGACAGCAGGAAGTCCTTCTGCCCCTCGGACTCCACGCCCTCGGCAACCACCGTCAGCCCCAAGCACCGCGCCAGAGTCACGATGGTGCAGGCAATGCTGGCATCGTTGGGGTCGGTGAGCACGTCGCGCACGAAGGAATGGTCGATCTTGATCTGGTCCAGGGGCAGGCGTTTGAGGTAGGACAGCGACGAATAGCCGGTGCCGAAGTCGTCCAGGGAAAACCCCACGCCATGGGCCCTGAGCACGCGCAACTTTTCAATGGTGTCCTCGACATCGCTGAGCAGCATGCTTTCGGTCAATTCCAGACGCAGGCGGTTGGCCGGCGCCCTGGTATGTGCCAGCGTGTTCAGCACCAGCGGCACGAAGTCGTTTTGCCGCAATTGGCGTGCGCTCACGTTGACTGCCACGTACAAATGGGCCGTGCGTTCGTCGCGAGCCCATTCGGCCAGCCGGGCGCACGCCATTTGCAGCACAAGCTGGCCCAGGGGCAGGATCAGGCCGCAATGCTCGGCCACGCCGATGAAATCTCCGGGCAGGACCAGCCCCCGGCGCGGATGCTGCCAGCGCGCCAGCGCCTCCACGCCGCGCAGGTTCGCGACTTCGTCCACCACGGGCTGGAAATGCAGCAGTAGCTGGCCCTGCTGCAAGGCCAGGCGCAGATCGGCCTCGATCTGCGCGCGCTCGGAGACCGCCACCTGCATGTCCGGGTCGAAAAACCGGAAAGTGTTGCGCCCGGCCGACTTGGACTGGTACATGGCCAGATCGGCCTGCTTGAGCAGTTCTTCCACGCCGCGCTGCTGTTCGCCAAACAGGGTGATGCCGATGCTGGGGGAGCTCGTGTGCAGATGCTCGCCCACCTGGAACGGCGTGTGAAACGCCGCCAGGACCTTGTCTCCCACGGCCTGCGCCTGGTCCCTCGCCTGTTCGGGGTCAGGATGGAGACCCTCCAGCATGATGACGAATTCGTCCCCTCCCAGACGTGACACGGTGTCTATGGCGCGCACGCAGTCGCTCAGCCGCTGTCCCACCTGACGCAGCAGGGCGTCGCCGGTGTCGTGGCCCTTGGTGTCATTGAGCAGCTTGAAGTTGTCCAGGTCGATGAACAGCAGCGCCCCCTGCGTGCGGTGGCGCGCCGCGGACTCCAGCGCCTTGCCCAGGCGATTGAGCATGAGCCTGCGGTTGGGCAGCCCGGTGAGAGGATCGTAGAACGCCAGGGTTTCTGTCGCCTTTTCCGCGTGCTTACGCTCGGTGATGTTCTGCCCCACGCCCCGGTAGCCACGAAACACACCGTCCGCATCGAAGATGGGCAGACCGCTGAGGGAGATCCAGTAGCTCTGCCCGTTGCTGTCGATGCGGTTCAATTCCAGGTTTCGAAAGCTCTGATGCGCGTCCAGCGTGGCACGATGAGCCTCCCAGTCCGCGTCTCCCATGTTGAGCGCGCCCAGTTCCCAACGGGTCATGCCAATCACGTCTTTCATCGGCAGGCCTGCCTTTTGCTCGTCGTAGCCGTCAAAGCGCACGAAGCGGTAGTGTTCGTCCAGCTCCCAGTACCAGTCCGACGACAGGGCGGTCAGGCTGCGGAAGCGCTCCTCGCTCTGGCTCAACGCCTGCTTGGCCTCGAAATAGGGCGTGACGTCGGCAAAGGTGCGCACCCAGCCGCCGTCGGACAAGGATCGAGTCTTGACCTCCAGAAACCGGCCGTCGTGCGTCTTGCGCCAGTACTCCTGCGGCAGGTCGGTGCGGCTCAGGCTGCCCCGCTGGTACTCGGCGGCCAGTTGCCGGCGCACGCCCGAAACGGCCAGCCGGTACTCGGCACCGAAATCCCCACGCTGCTGCTGCAGCTTGAAGATCTCGCGCATGTTGGGCTTGGTGGCCATCCAATCCCGGGGCAGATCCAGCAACTCGCACAGTCGTTCGTTGTAGTTGATCACCGTGCCGTCGGGCGCAATCTGCAGGATGCCTTGGGAAACGCTGGAAAAACAGACCTCCAGCAGTTGCGTCTTCTGCTCCAGCAGCGCAGCGGCCTGGCGCAGGCTCTCCTCGGACTTGCGCAGATGCGAGATGTCCATGACGGTGCCAAAGACACGCAGGGGCTGTCCCTCACGGTCGAACTGCATGACGCGGCCATGGCTGAGCACCCACACCCAGTGCCCCTGTTTGTGACGTAGGCGGTATTCCGCGTGAAACACGGCGATGCTCCCGTGCAGTTGCTGCGGATCGCGCCCTTCCGCCACCTCCAAGTCCTGCGGATGCACCCGTTGGCGCCACTCGTCCACCGTCCAATGCACTTCGCCCTGGGCATAGCCCAACATGGCGCAGGCACGGTCGCTCAGGGCCAGCGCGCCGTCGTCCACGCGCCGATCCCACCAGCCCAGATCGGCATGCGCCAGTGCCAGGTCCAGCCGCGCCGTCACATCCCGAAGCCGTAGCGCGTTCTGGGCATGTGTGATCACGGTCTTGATGCGCTCGGCCAGCACCTGCAGGTACCCGCCGGCCGGGTCGATCACCAGATAGTCGGCGAACCCAGCCTGCAGGGCACGAGCGGCCAGAGCCTCCTGACCGGGGTGGATGCACAGGATGGCGGGTCTGTCCTTGAAGGCATCGTGCAGGTCAAAGGCGCTGCCATCCGCCAGTTCGTGGCGCACCAGCACCACGTCAAAAACCCCGTCAGCCAGCGCGGCGCGGGCCTGTGCCACGCCCGCGACATGCTCGACGTGCCAAGCCAACCCCTGGTCGGCCACCGAGCGCGTCATCGCCTGCGCTTGATGAGCCTCGCTCTCGATCAACAGGATGGCAATCGACATGGGAGAATGGTTCGAGATGGATGGGGGACTTTAACCCAGCGGCCCCGCAAAATGTCATTTGTAACTTGAACTCGCACATGCCTGATCCTTCCGAAACAGAGAACAAGCACACGCCGATGATGGCCCAGTACCTGGCCATCAAGGCGGACTTTCCGGACACGCTGGTGTTCTACCGCATGGGGGACTTCTACGAGCTGTTCTACGCGGACGCGGAAAAAGCGGCACGGCTGCTGGACATCACGCTCACGCAGCGCGGCCAGTCCGCGGGCGCGCCGGTGGTGATGGCGGGGGTGCCTTTTCATGCCATGGAATCGTATCTGGCGCGCCTCATCCAGTGCGGCGAGTCCGTGGCCATCTGCGAACAGGTGGGCGAGGTCACGGGCAAGGGGCCGGTGCAACGCAAGGTGGTGCGCGTGGTCACGCCCGGGACGCTCACCGATTCCGAACTGCTGGCCGACAAGACCGAGTCCGTGCTGCTGAGCCTGCACCAGGGAGCAAGGCAACGCTGTGGGCTGGCGTGGCTGAGCGTGACCCAGGGCGTGGTGCATCTGGCGGAGTGTTCCACCGACGCGCTGGAGGCCTGGGTGGCGCAGATCGCGCCCCGCGAACTGTTGTACAGCGCGGGCGTCACCCCCGCGCTGGAGCAACGCCTCAAGGCCCTCAAATCCGCCGGCACGCTGGCACTCACCGCACGACCACCTTGGCAGTTCGACGCGGCCCTGGGCCAGGGCAAGCTGCTGGCGCAACTGCAGGCGGCCAGCCTGGACGCCTGGAACGCGCAAGGCCTGGAGCTGGCGCACGCCGCTGCCTCGTCCCTGCTGGACTACGCGGAACACACGCAGGGCCGAGCCTTGTCGCACGTGCAAAGCCTGCAGGTGCAGCGCAACGAGGAACTCATCGACCTGCCCGCGAGCACGCGGCGCAACCTGGAACTCACGTTGACCTTGCGCGGCGAGGATGCGCCCACGCTGTTTTCGCTGCTGGACACCTGCCACACCGGCATGGGCAGCCGTGCACTCAGGAGCTGGCTGCTCAAGCCCCTGCGCGACCGCACGCAGGCACAAGCTCGGCTGGACGCCATCACGGCCCTGCGCGCCGGGGCCTGGCAGAGCCTGCGCGAGCAACTCAAGGGCTGCTGCGACGTGGAGCGCGTGACGGCCCGCACCGCCCTGCGGCAGGTGCGCCCGCGCGAATTGCTGGCCCTGCACTGGACGCTACGAAAAACAGAGCGCCTGAGTCCAGCCTGTCAAGGATTTTCGGCACTTTTGACGCAAATTTCCCAGGACCTGCTGCCCCCGCCCGGCTGCGCGGAGCTGCTCCAGCGGGCCATCGCCCCCGAGCCGGCGGCCTTGGTGCGCGACGGCGGCGTGATCGCCAGCGGCTTCGACGCCGAGCTGGACGAGCTGCGTGCCATCTCCAGCAATTGCGACGCCTTCCTGCTGGATCTGGAAAGCCGCGAACGCGCGCGCACCGGCATTGCCAACCTGCGCGTGCAGTTCAACAAGGTGCACGGCTTCTACATCGAGGTCACGCAGGGCCAGGTGGACAAGGTGCCCGACGACTACCGTCGGCGCCAGACGCTGAAGAACGCCGAGCGCTACATCACGCCCGAGCTCAAGGCCTTCGAGGACAAGGCCCTGAGCGCGCAGGACCGTGCCCTGGCGCGCGAGAAGTGGCTGTACGAACAGTTGCTGGACCAGTTGCAGGCCTATGTGCCGCGCCTGGGCCAACTGGCCCGCGCCCTGGCGGCGCTGGATGCGCTGTGCGCCCTGACGGAGCGTTCGCTCACACTGAACTGGTGCGCGCCCGAGTTCGTGCGCCAGCCCTGCATCGAGATCCGTCAGGGGCGGCATCCGGTGGTGGAGTCGCGTCTGCAAGAGCGCGGCAGCGCGCACGGCTTCATCGCCAACGACACCGTGCTGGGACCCAAGGCGCGCATGCAGATCATCACGGGTCCGAACATGGGCGGCAAGTCCACCTACATGCGCCAGGTGGCATTGATCGCGCTGCTGGCCAGCATGGGCAGCTACGTGCCGGCCAGCGCCTGCCGCCTGGGGCCCATCGACGCCATCCACACGCGCATCGGCGCGGCCGACGATCTGGCCAACGCGCAATCCACCTTCATGCTGGAGATGACCGAGGCGGCGCAGATCCTGCACAGCGCCACGCCGCAGTCGCTGGTGCTGATGGACGAAATCGGGCGCGGCACCTCCACCTTCGACGGGCTGGCCCTGGCCAGCAGCATCGCCACCCAGTTGCACAACAAGACCCAGGCCTTCGCGCTGTTTGCCACGCATTACTTCGAGCTCACGGAATTCCCGGCCGAGCACCATGCGGCCATGAACGTGCACGTGAGCGCGGCCGAGTCGGGGGCGGACATCGTGTTCCTGCATGAAGTGCAGGCCGGCCCGGCCAGCCGCAGCTACGGCATCCAGGTGGCCAAGCTGGCCGGCATGCCCGCAGCTGTGCTGCACCAGGCCCGCCACGCACTGCAGGCGCTGGAGGTGCGCGCGGCGCAGACCCATGCCCAGGTGGACCTGTTCGCCGCCGCGCCTGCCGCCGCCCCGGCGCAGGACAGCCCGGTCGAAGCCGCGCTGGAGTCCATCAACCCCGACGCCCTGAGTCCGCGCGAGGCGCTGGAGGCGCTGTACGCCCTCAAGAAACGGGCGCAGAACCGCTAGTTGCGGACTGCGCACCGGGGACAACACGGGTCTGACAACGATAGCAAGATCGGTTAATCTTGCGCATTGCGACTTGATGACCGTCAAGCAGTGCTGCCCACGGCAGGCAGCCCGCGTTTCGTCCTACCTCCTATCGTTGCGGACCTCCCTATGTTGCGTTTTCGCCTGATTCCCGTATTGCTCGCGCTGGTGGCGGCCCTGTCGGCCTGCGGTGGTAAAGGACCCGGTTCCAAAGCCGGCCAAACGGATGCTTCGGCCGCAACCTTGCAGGTGGCGCCGGAGGATCTGATCACGGTAAGAAACAACGCCGTGGCTTCCGGGCCGGCCATCACCGGCTCGGTGCAGCCGCAGCGCCGCGCGGACCTGCAGGCGGAGGTTTCGGCCGTCGTGGTGCAGGTGCTCAAGGACAACGGCGACAAGGTACGCCGGGGTGAATTGCTGGTGCGGCTGGACGACACCGCCATACGCGACAGCTTGGCCTCGGCGGAAGAAGCCGTGCGCGCGGCCAGCCAGTCATTCGATCAGGCCGAACGCCAGTTGCAGCGACTCAAGACCCTGCGCGAATCCGGCATGGCTTCCACCCAGCAACTGGAGGACGCGGAAATCCGCCGCAACAACGCGCAAAGCGATCTGGCCGCGACCCGAACTCGCGCCGTGCAGGCACGCCAGCAACTGGGCCGCACCTTGGTCAGCGCGCCGTTTGATGGCGTGGTGAGCGAGCGCAAGGTATCCGCGGGTGACACCGCGCAGTTGGGCAAGCCCCTGCTCAAGGTGATGGACCCCACCAGCATGCGTTTCGAGGGTCTGGTATCGGCCGATGCGGTCGCGGACCTGAAGGTGGGGCAGACCGTGCGCTTTCGCGTCAATGGCTACGGCCCGCAGGAATTCACCGGCGCGGTGCGCAAGATCGACCCGTCCGCCAACGCGAACACGCGCCAGGTCGGTGTGCTGGTGGAGTTTGGCGATGGCAAGCACCCGCAACTGGCCGGCCTGTATGCCGAGGGCTATGTGGAAAGCGCTGGCAGGTCGGCGCTGACCGTGCCCGCCATGTCGCTGGTGCGGGATGGCGACAAGGCCTTCGTCTGGCGCCTGAAGGATGGGAAGGTGCACAAGGTGGCGGTGGCGTTGGGCGAGCGCGACCCGCGCCGGGGCGACTTTTTGCTGCGCGGCGGCGTCGCCGAGGGCGAGCAACTCATCCGCAATCCCACCTCGGGCCTGAAGGACGGGCAAAAGGCGCAGCTCGTGGCGGCCGGGGTCTCCGCGCCCGCCAGTGCGGCGTCGGCCGTGGGGAAATAGGCCATGTTCCTCTCCGACTTCAGCATCCGCCGGCCCGTGGCCATGGTGGTCATCATCATCGCGCTCATGTGCGTGGGGCTGCTGGCCCTCAAGAAGCTGCGCGTCAACCAGATTCCCGACGTGGAGCAGCCGGTGCTGGTGGTCGATATTCCCTACCCCGGCGCTTCGCCGGAGACGGTGGAACGCGAAATCATCAACCGCGTGGAAAAGTCGCTGCAAAGCATCACGGGCGTGTACCAGATCAATGCCACGGCCAACGACAGCAACGCCAGCATCGTGATCCTGTTCAACTTCAACAAGAACATGATCGAGGCCTCGGACGAGGTGCGCAATGCCATCGCCTCGGTGCGCTACAAGCTGCCCGTGGAAATGCGCGAGCCGGTGTTGCGCCGGGTGGACCCGTCGGCCCAGCCCATCATGCAGTTGGCCTTGTCCTCCACGAGTCTGAGCCACGCAGAAGTCTCGCGCCTGGCCGAGGACGACCTGGCCACGCGCTTTCGCGCCATCGAGGGCGTGGCCGTGGTCAACGTGGGGGGTGCCCTGCGGCGCGAGTTGAGCGTGCTGCTACGTTCGCACAAGCTGCGCGAGTACAACGTGTCGGTGTCCGAGGTCGTGGCCGCGCTGCGCGCCCAGAACACGACGGCGCCCGTGGGGCGGGTCAAGGGTCCACTGGACGAACAGAGCATCCGGCTCGTGGGGCGCATCGAGTCGCCACGCGAGTTCGAGCAGATCGTGATCCGCCGCCGTGGCGACGAAGTGGTCCGCCTGGGCCAGGTGGCCAGCATCGCGGACGGGTTTTCCGAGCTGTCGGGCTACAGCCTGCGCAACGGCAATCCCAACGTGGGCCTGTACATCACGCGTTCGCGCGATGCCAGCACGGTCACGGTGGCCAACAAGGTGCGCGAGCTGGTGGCCGACATCAGCAAAACGCTGCCCCAAGGCACCGTCCTGGCCATCACGCGCGACGGTGGTGAGGAGGCGCAGGCGAACCTGAACAATGTGATCGACTCGCTGGCCTTTGGCGCGGTGCTCACCATCTTCGTGGTCTACGTATTCCTGAATTCCTGGCGTTCCACGCTGATCACGGCGCTGAGCCTGCCCACCTCGGTGATCGCCGCCTTCATTGCCGTGTGGCTGTGCGGCTTCACGCTGAACTTCATGACACTGCTGGGCCTGTCGCTGGCCATCGGCGTGCTCATCGACGACGCCATCGTGGTGCGCGAGAACATCGTGCGCCACATGGCCAGCGGGTCGGACCGGCGCACGGCCGCCAGCGCCGGCACGCGCGAGATCGGCCTGGCCGTGGCCGCCACGACGATCTCCATCATCGCGGTCTTCATTCCCGTGGCCTTCATGGGCGGCGGCGCCGGCGAGTGGTTTCGCCCGTTCGCGCTGACGGTGGCCAGTTCGGTGTTGGTGAGCCTGTTCATCTCCTTCACGCTGGACCCCATGCTCTCGGCCTACTGGGGCGACCCGGTGGACATGCACAGCCGGCCTCGGCGCGGCCTGGGGCGCGTGCTGGCCCGCTTCAATCACTGGTTCGATCATCAGGCCAACCGCTACGGCCACGTCATCGCGTGGGCGCTGCATCACCGCCGTTCCATGGCCTTCATCGCGGTGTTCAGCCTGATCGCAGCGATCGCGCTGCACGTGATCGCCGGCGGATCGAGCTTTCTGCCCGCATCCGACGTCGGCACGATCGCCATCGAGGTGCGCACGCCTTCGAGCGCCGGGCTGGAACTGACGCGCCTCAAGGTGGAGCAGGCCGCCACGTTGGCGCGCGGCCTGCCCGAAACCGTGGCCACGAACAGCAACATCTACGCTGGCGGAGGGCGTGTGTACGTGGATATCGGCAAGAGCACCGAGCGCAAGCGTTCCGCCGCGCAGATCGCCGCCAGCCTGCGCGCGGAGGTGGCCCGCCTCGTGGGCGCCGAATACGTGGTACTGGATGACCTGAACAACGGTGTTCGCAAGCCGGTGCAGATCCAGTTCTCTGGCCCGGACTCGCGGCGCCTGCTCGAAATCACCACCACGTTCATGGCCCAGCTGAGCCAGGTGCGGGGGGCGGTCGATGTGGGCTTGTCCGAGCAGGACCCCAAGGACGAGTTGCAGATCGAGCTGAATAGGGGGCTGGCCAACGCCCTGGGCATATCCGTGGCGGACGCCGCCCAGGCTCTGCGCGTGGCCTTCGCCGGGGTGGAAGTGGGCGACTGGATCGACCCCACGGGCGAGGCGCGCGACGTGGCTGTGCGCCTGCACCCGGACGACCGCGTCAGCGCCGCGCAGATCGAACATCTGCCCATCGCCGTGGGCGGCACCGGCATGATGGTGCCGCTGGGACAGATTGCCACGCTCACCATGGGCAAGGGGCCGGCCCGCATACAGCATTCGGACGGCAAACGCATGATCGCGGTGTCGGCCAATGCGCAGGGGCGATCCACCGGCGAGGTCACGGCCGACGCCATGGCGCTGGCGCGCAAGCTGGACTTCCCCGCGGGCTATGGCATTGAACTGGGCGGCTCGGCCCGCGACCAGAAGGAGCTGTTCACGGAGATGACCATCGCCCTCGTGATGGGTATCGGCCTGATGTACCTGATCCTGGTGATGCAGTTCGGCTCCTTCACGGCGCCGGTGGCGGTGATGATGTCGCTGCCGTTGAGCCTGATCGGCGTGGTGCTTGCCCTGCTGCTCACCGGTGGAACGCTCAACCTGATGAGCTTCATCGGCATCATCATGCTCATGGGCCTGGTGGCCAAGAACGCCATCCTGCTGCTGGACTGCGCGCGCAAGGAGGAAGCCCAGGGAACGGATCGAGAGGCGGCCCTCATGCACGCCGGCCGGCTGCGACTGCGCCCCATCCTGATGACCACGTTCGCCCTGATCGCCGGCATGCTGCCGGTGGCCATCGGCGTGGGCGAAGGCGGAGAGTTCTATCGTCCGCTGGCCATTGCCATCATCGGCGGCACCGTCACTTCGACCCTGCTGACCCTGCTGGTGGTGCCCACGTTCTATGACAGCATCGAGATCACGCGCGACCGCGCCTTTGCCAAATTCCGCGCCCGCGCAGCCCGCCGCCATCCGGCGCTGGCGTTTGCGCAAACCCTGATGGAGGCGATACTGGCCTTGGTCCTGTTGCGCTGGATCTACCGTATCCTGAGGAAATCCTGGGTCTGGCTGCGCGCCAGGGCCTCAGGCCAGGCATCCCGACCGGCCTGAGCCGCCGGCAGGCGCGGCGGGGCGTGAAGATTCTTTACGGCCTGCGTTACGAAAAGACACACGTGCTGCTGATAAAGTCCACCTAACGGCAGCGGCCGGTGCGCCTTGGATTCCCGGGCCGGATTCGTACAATCCGGCCTGGGGTTTCGGCGTGCCGGCCCATGGACCAAATGTCCGTGCCGTGCGACTGTCAGCTCCCCTGAATTTATGCGCCCTTCCAAAGCCCCTGTTTCCGCACCTGGCACCGCACACGGCAATGTGCGTTCCTTGACGCGCAAGCTGTCGGCCAAGGTGCTGACCTATTTTTCCCAGAACATCGATCTGATGGCCCGTGGGTTGACCCCGCGCCTTGCTGATTTGATTCAGTCGGGCAGCAGGTCCCAGGAATCCCAGATCAAGCATTGGAAACAGGGCCACGCGCTGCTTGACAGGAATACCAAGACGTTCGGGACAGCGCTGCTGACGGCGCTGGAGAAGTGTCTGGATGAGGAAGTTCAACGCATCCTGAGCGAGCGGGATGATGCGCCCGGCATGCGCACTTCGCGCGACGACATTGAAAGTCTGTCGCTCGTCGAAACCGAGGAAATGGACCGGATGCTGGTGCGTGACCAGTTGACGCAGCACTTCAATGCCCGCTACGGCGAAAACCTGGCTGCCTTGAATCAACGTCTGCGCGTGCTGTTCCGGCGTGATGTCGCCGACCTTCAGGGCAATCCGTATCGACCGCAAGTCCTTCTGCGCGCCTTCCAGTTGGCGCTGGAGAACTGCTCGCTGGAGGAGAGCGCCGCGCACGACGTGCTGCAGGCCATCGATCCCAAGCGCTGGATTGATCTTGGCCCCTTGTATGTGGAGCTGGATCACATCCTGTCGCAGACTGGCATCCGGGCGGAAGCCCACCGTGTGCGCAAGGCCTCGGGTGACGACGGTGGGGTTCGCTCGCGCGCAGGCCCTGGCACCGGAGATGCCCCGCTTTCCGGTTTTTCCGGTTTTGCCGGCGTGACCGGATTCAGCGGGTTCGCTCCGACCGGTATTCCCGCCAGCATGCCAGGTAGCATGCCTGCGAGCATGCCCATGGGCCTGTACCCGAGCATGCCCATGGGCATGCACGGCGGCTATGTTCCTGCTGGATGGACGACCAGTTCCCACGCGCGGGAGTTTCTGCACCAGTTGGGTATGAGCGCGCCCATGTCTGCCGCAACCACCGGCATGGGAATGGTCGGCAGTCCAGCCAGCGAATGGCACAACACGCCGTTTGATCCGGCGCGGGGCCTGGTGGCGGCCCAGCCATTTCTGATCGATTACCTGGAAGCCCTGCAGAACAGTGTCATCGCCTCTTTTGGCGCGCCGGCACTGGACATCGACCTGGGCCACCAGAACATCCTGCGCACGATGCGCGAGCACGAGGAGATCCGGGGCGCGCAGGAACTGGACCGGGGCACGGTGGATGCGCTGGCGGAAGTGTTCGATTTTGTCTTTGCCGACAGCACCATACCGTCGGCACTGAAGGTCATCATCGGCAAGCTGCAGATCCCGGTTCTCAAGGCGGCGATGCTGGATCGCAAGTTCTTCCTGTCCAGTCACCATCCCGCGCGCCGGCTCATCGACACCCTGGCGGCGTCCTCGGTGGCCTGGAATCCGGAGAAGGGCTCCGATGATCCGCTGTACGTGCACATCGAGGCGGCAGTCAAGCGGGTGCTGGCGGAGTTCGAGGAGGATCTGGCGCTGTTTGGCGAGGTGTTGCTCGAATTCGAGGAATTCCTCGCCGAGGACCAGCAGCGCGCACAGCAGGAGGTGGACGCCGTCGCCGCCGCGCAGGCCGCGGACGAGGCGCTCGAGGCCGCGCGCGCCATCGCCGACCAGGAACTGCTGCGGCGTGTGCAGGCCCTGCCGGACGAGCTGGGTTCGACGGCATTCCTGCTTCCGTTTCTGACCAACCAGTGGCGGGAAGTGCTGGCCCGGGCATATGTGGCGCAGGACACACAGCCCGACGAATGGACCCGCCTGCTGGAAACCACGGATCAGTTGCTGTGGTCCACGCAACACAAGCGAGACAGCGCCGAGCGGCGACGCCTGATCGGGGTGCTGCCGGTACTCGTGCGCCAACTCAACGCCAGCCTGGACACGCTGGGATGGAGCGGCGAGGAGAGGGATGCCTTTACCCAGCGCCTGATTGCCACGCACATGAATGCCTTGCGTTCAACGGCTGACCCAACGCTGGATGCGGAACTGGTTGCCGAGGATCAACGCATGGGCGAGGACGCCATTTCCATGCTGGATCAGCGCGTGGCCGCGGCGCAGGACGAACAGGCCGAGGAATGGCACGAGGACGATTGGGATTCCGTGGTACAGGGCCTGGAGCGTGGCATGTGGTTTGATTTCATCAGTGACGAGGGGCACAACCTTCGGTACCGGCTGACCTGGATCAGCCCGCAGCGCACGCGGCTGCTGTTCACCAACCGGCAAGGCTATGATGCCTTGGTCCGCTCCGAACGCGAGGTGTGCGAGTGGCTGCGTCAGGGCCGACTCAGGATACTCAACCAGCAGTCCATCGTGACGCGGGCGCTTGACGTGATCATGGCCCCTGCGCAGGCCGGGAACGCTGCTTGACGCCCGTTCGGGGACTTGCTACCGTCGTTCCGCTCCACGTCCATTTCCATGTCCACTCGACCCGCTGTCGCATCCCAGGCCCCCTCCGGCCAGCCGAACGCGCAGGCACGCGCCATTCTGCGCAACCTGACGGCCAAGATGCTGACCTACGTGGCGCGCAACGAACTCACCCTGCTGCGTCAGATGAGCGAACACCTGCTGGATCTGTCCCAGCAGCCCGGGATGAGTGGGTCGGCCAGCGCCTACCGCTGGCGCTCGGCGAGCTTCCTGCTGGACAAGCAGGCCGCCGCGCCCACCAGTGTCTATCAGGACGCCTTGAAGGATACCCTGCAGGAGGAAGTGCGGCTTGCGCTGGATGCAGCGGCACGGCGCGACGGCAAGACGTCCCTGCCCAGCGACTCGCTGGAGGGTATGACCCTCTCGCTGATCGATGTCACCGAGATGGATCGCCTGCTGTCCGTGGATCAGATTACCCAGCGCTTCAACGACCGCTACGAGTCGATCCTGGGCACGCTCAACCAGCGGCTGGGCATGCTCATCAGCGGAGAGGTGATGGTGTTGACCAGCAATCCGTTCCGACCCGAGGTCCTGGTGCGATCGCTGATGCAGGGTTGGCAGAAGAGTGGATTTGAAGAGCAGATTTGCAATGATCTCCTGACCTCGCTCGACCCCAAGTTCAGCCTGGATCTGGCTCCCTTGTACGAGGACATGAGCAGCACCCTGGAGCAAGCCGGTGTCGCGGTCAAGACCACGCACCGCATCCGCAAGGCCGCGGGCGCGGATACTGGATTCGGCGCCTCTGGCATGGACGGATTCCCATCGAGCCAGCAGGCCTCTGGCTTTGGAGATTTTTCCCAGAGCGCACAAGGTTCCGACTACATGGGCCTGTCGCTCGGCATCCCACCGTCCACCTACGGGGGGCCGATCGATGGCATTGCGCGAGGCCCTCAAACGGGCGCCGCGCACTCAGGTGCTTCGCCCGCCAGCGCCGTAGGCGCGCCCACGGCGACGGAGTACGGGCGCCTGGGCCCCCTGGGCCACAGTCTGGCGGCGCACGCCCGCCACTTTCTTCAGATGCTGGGGTTTGGTCTGTCCGGCGGGGGTGTCACCGCCAGCGTGCCGCGCGAAATCGTGCAGACGCCCGCCGACCCCGGCCTGAGGGGGTATCTGGGGGGGCTGCAAGCCAACGGCGGGGCCGTGTTCCTCGACGAGCTGGACAGTTCGATGGATCTGGCCAGCCACAACGTCTTGCGGCGCATGCGCGACCAGGAAGAGATTCAGCAGGCTGCCGAAATCGATCGCGGCACGGTGGATGCCCTGGCCGAGGTCTTTGACTACGTGTTCGGCGACGTCTCCATCCCGGCACAGCTCAAAGTCATCATTGGACGACTGCAGATTCCGGTGCTCAAGGCGGCGATGATCGACCGTGAGTTCTTCCATTCCGCCGAACACCCCGCTCGCAAGCTCATCGACGCGCTGGCGCAGGCCTCGGTCACCTGGAACGTCGACAAGGGCGAGCAGGATCCGCTGTACCAGCAGATCGAGAACACGGTCAACCGCGCGTTGAACGAGTTCGAGGACGATCTGTCGTTGTTCGGCGAGCTCCTGCTGGAATTCGAGGACTTCCGCGCCCAATCAGAAGAGCAGGCGCAACAGCACATCGAACCCGTGGCCCGCGTGGAACAGACCGACGAGGCCCTGGCACTGGCCCTGGCGCACGCCGATGAGGTCGTGGCCGCGCGCATCAACGCGCTGCCGCCGGACAAACCCCTGGCTCCCTTGCTGCTGCCCTTCCTGACCACGCAATGGCGCGAAGTCATGGCCCAGGCCTGGCTGCAGGTGCGCGCGCAGCCCGAGCTGTGGAACAGTGCTCTGACCACCATGGACCGACTGATCTGGTCCACCCAGCCCCAGGCGCCCGTGCAGGTCGAGCGTCGCCAGCGGGACCCCAGTCTCACACCACAGCCCGGGGACCGGCGCCAGTTGGTGCGTATCCTGCCCGAGCTGATCCGATCGCTGGAAGCCGGCCTGGCTTCGATCCAGTGGCACGGACAGGCGCGAGACGAGTTCATGGCTGGCCTCATGGAACTGCATATGCACGCCGTGCGCACGGCGCCGCTCACGCAGGAAGAACTGGACCGGCGCACCCGCGAAACACAGGCCGCGCAGGAGGCGTTGCGAGCACTGGACGAGCGCCGCGCGCAGGCCAAGGTCGACGCCACGGACGAATTCGATCAAGCGGCCCAGGCCATGAGCCGCGGCATGTGGTTCGACTACCTCACCGAAAAAGGCCAGTTGCACCGCTGCCGCCTGAGCTGGATCAGCCCGAAACGCACGCGCCTGCTGTTCACCAATCGCGAGGGCTTCGATGCCTTCGTACGCTCGGAGCGGGAAGTGGCGGAACTGCTGAGGCAGGGCCGGCTGACCGAAATCGAGCAAACCCCCATCGTCGGCCGCGCGCTGGACCAGATCCTGGCCAACGCCTGAGCCCCTCAGGCGGTTCAGGCAAACACGCCAGCGGTGTCCTGCATCCCGCGCGCCACTTCACCCAGGTGGTGCAGGGTGTCGCCAAAAGACATTTCCAGTTGCGTGAGCTTCTTGAAAAAGTGGCTCACGATGTACTCGTCGGTGACCCCGATGCCGCCATGCAGTTGCACCGCTTGCTGGCCCACGAAGCGCATGGACACGCCCAATTGGTATTTCGCCCGCGCCAGCGCCATGCGCCGCTCCGGCGCCGGAGCATTGAGTTTCAGGCTGGCGTAGTAACTCATGCTGCGCGCCAGTTCGAGCTGCATCTTCATGTCCGCCACGCGGTGGCGCAAGGCCTGAAAACTGCCGATGGCCACACCGAACTGGCGGCGCGTGTTCAAGTAGTCCGCGGTCAGCGCCAGGGTCTGGTCCAAGGCGCCCACGGCCTCCGCACAGACTGCCGCGATGCCGATGTCCCGGGCATCCGCCAGTGCCGTCAGACCGTCTCGCGTCAGCAAGGCAGCCGGGGTGTCGACGCACACCAGATCGGCGGCGCGACTGCCGTCCTGCAACAGGTAGCCGCGCGTGCCCACGCCTTGGGCACCGCGCGCCACGAGGAACAGCGCCATTCGGCCCTCAACGCTCGCGGGCACGATGAAGGCGTCCGCCTGGTCACCCGCGCTCACCAGATTCTTGGTCGCGTTGATCACCCAGCCGGACGCGGCGGATGTCGCCGTGGCGGCGCAGACATCCAGCCGGTAGCGCGCCGGGCGCTCCTGCTGCGCCAGCACCACCAGCCGCTCCCCACTGGCCATGCCCGGCAGCCACTCGCCCTGCAACTCGGAGGAACCATGTCCGGCGAGCACCGCCGAGCACAGCAGCGTTTGAGCCAGGGGTTCCAGCACCATGCCGCGCCCCAGCTCCTCCAGCACCACCATGGCCTCGATCGGGCCCATTCCCATACCACCGTGCGCCTCGGGCACGTACAGCGCACACAGGCCCAACTCGGCCAGTTCGCCGTAGGCCTGGCGCGAAAAGCCTCCCGCCGCCACAATGGCGCGCCGGCGCTCGAAGCCGTAGCTTCGGCTCACCCAGCGCGCACACGCCTCGCGCAGTTGGGCCTGATCGTCGCTGAAGTCAAAGTCCATGTTCGTCACCTGCCTTCACTAAAGGGTTCCCGGACTCATCCCAGAATCGTCTGTGCCACGATGTTGCGTTGCACTTCGTTGCTGCCGCCATAGATCGTGGTCTTGCGCATGTTGAAGTAGCTGGGCGCCAGGGGTGCGCAACCGATGTCGCCGCCGGGGAAGCCGCTGAGCGCGGCGTTCGCCACCTGATCGCCCTGCCACCCCGCCTCCATCGCCTCGAAAATGAAAGGCAGGCTGTAGGGACCGGCGGCCAGCATCATGAGTTCGGCGTAGCGTTGCTGGATTTCACTGCCACGAATCTTGAGCAAGCCGGCAATGTCCAGCGACTGCTTGCCTGACTTCTCGGCCGACAGCACGCGCAGCACCAGCACTTCCAGCGCCACCACGTCCACTTCCAGCTTGGCGATCTCATCCCGAAAACGCGATGCCTCCAGGCCGCCCGTGGCGGTGTCCCACAGGCCTTCAGCGCGGGCGATGCGCTTGAGCCGCTCCAGTTCACGCTTGGCGCGGTTCACATCGGCAATGTTGGTGCGCTCGTGGCTCAGCAGGTGCTTGGCGTAGGTCCAGCCCTTGTTCTCCTCGCCGATGAGGTTGTCCAGGGGTACGCGCACGTTGTCGAAAAACACCTCGTTCACTTCGCACTCACCATCCAGCAGCCGGATCGGTCGCACCGTGACGCCGGGCGACTTCATGTCGATCAGCAGGAAGCTGATGCCCGTTTGCGGCTTGCCCTCATTGCTCGTGCGCACCAGGCAGAAAATCCACTCGCCATACTGGCCCAGCGTGGTCCAGGTCTTCTGCCCGTTGACCAGGTAGTGGTCGCCCTGGCGTTCGGCGCGGCATTTGACGGAGGCCAGGTCCGAACCCGAGCCCGGCTCGCTGTAGCCCTGGCTCCACCACACCTCACCGCTGGCGATGCCCGGCAGGAAGCGCTGCTGCTGCTCGGCGCTGCCAAAACTCATGATGACCGGCGCCACCATGATCGGACCAAAGGGAATGATGCGCGGCGCGCCGGCCAGGGCGCACTCTTCCTCGAACAAATGCTTCTGGATGGCGTTCCACCCCGGACCGCCGAACTCCCGGGGCCAACTGGCCGTCAACCAGCCCTTGCGTCCCAGGATCTTCGCCCAGCGCTGATGGTCGTCGCGGCTCAGGCGCAAGGCGTGGTGCACCTTGTGCGCAATGTCAGCCGGCAGATGAGACCGCACCCAGGCGCGCACCTCCTCACGAAACCGCTGTTCTTCCGGTGTAAAAGCCAGATCCATGTTGCGTGTCTCCCGCGGGGCCATCCCGCCACGTGCGGAGCCACGCGCACACGCGGCAGGCCCCATAGGAGGCCAACTGTAAGTCCCGCGCCCGCTCAGCTCTGTCCGGGCTGCGACAGGCCCAGGTCGGCGCAAAGGGCCTGCACGGTCTGGCGCAGGGCGCTCACCTCATCCTCCAGCGCTGCCACGCGCTGGGCCAGATCGGTGGCGTGAGCGGTCTGAGCCTGTGCCGATGCTGATGTCGCGATCTGTGCTGCGGCATGCTCCGGGCCGCACAGCAGATGCGCCCAGCGCTGCTCGCGTGCGCCTGGAGCCCGTGGCAGCTTCAGCACCAGCGCGCCACCCTTCTCTTGCGGGCGATCCTGCAGCTCCTCGAGAAAGGCCTCCACCGAGGAGATGTCGGCAAAGCGGTACCAGCGCTCGGTATTGATGCGCAGTTCCCCGGCCGTCTGCGGCCCGCGCAGCAGCAGCAGTCCCAGCAGCACGGCGGACTGCTCCGGCACGCCGTATGTCCGCTGGAAATTGTGCTCGTAGCGCACCGTGCGCTGGCCGCTGGCCTCGCGCACCAGACCTGTCGTCCGCAACTCGTCCATCGCCTCCTGCACCTGCGCTTCATCCACGGTCATCACCGGGTCACGGCTGGTCTTCTGGTTGCAGCCGATGACCACGTTGTTCAGCGTGAGCGGGTAGCTGTCGGGCACGGTACGCGCCTTTTCCATCAGCGTGCCGAGCACGCGGGCTTGCAGGGGTGTCAGAATCGGCGGTGTCATACCTTCTCGTCCATGAAAAGCATCGTAATTTTGATCTCGGGCTCAGGCTCGAACATGGCAGCGATTGTCCATGCTGCGCGGCGCGACCACTGGGAGCAGCGTTTCGGCGCACGCGTGGCGGCCGTCATCAGCAACAAGGCCGACGCCCCGGGGCTGGGCCTGGCGCAGGCACAGGGCATCCCCACCCGGGTGCTGGACCACAAGGCCTACGCCACGCGCGAAACGTTTGACGCGGCCTTGCGCGATGCCATTGACGTCTTTTCGCCCGCTCTGGTGGTGCTGGCGGGTTTCATGCGCATCCTGACGCCGGCGTTTGTGCAGCATTACGAAGGGCGACTGTTGAACATCCACCCTTCGCTGCTGCCAGCCTTCGCCGGGCTGCACACGCACCAGCGCGCCCTGGACGCGGGCTGCAAGTTCGCCGGAGCCACGGTGCACCGGGTCACGCCCGAGCTTGACCATGGGACCATCCTGGCGCAGGCGGCAGTGCCGGTGCTGCCCGACGACACGGCGACCACGCTGGCGGCCCGGGTCTTGACCCAGGAACACCTGATCTACCCGCGGGTCATTGCCGATTTGCTACAAACAATGTAGCGCACAATACCCACGGACGGCCGAAAGCGCCACATTCAACCCGCAACCTTCTGAAACCGAGGCCGCGTGACGCCAGCGACCTCCACCGTTTCGGTGAACATCGCCGCCGGGCGCACCCACAGACCGCGCTCCCCGTACAGCGCCCGGTACACGACCATCGGCGACAAGTCCTCGGAGTGGCGGGCTGTGCCGATGACCTCGTACAGATTTCCCTTGTAGTGGCGATAGAGCCCGCGCGGCAGCTCGACCAGGGGAGGCAGGGGTTCGCTCATGGTTAAATTGTAGGAAGCCCATCTGGAGGAAAACGTGGACCGTGCAGATTTCATTCATCTGGTCCGACTCAGCGAACACGCCAGCGCCGAGAACAGCGCGGCCTACCGGCGCAGCGTTGCGCTGTTCGCGGCGCTGGGCTACGCTTGGGTCGTAGGTTGCGCACTGCTCGCCGCAGGCTTGATCTGGTGGGTGGGAAGCTCCCTGGCCCACGGGCGCATTCGCGCAGCATGGCTGTGGCTGTTGCTGTTTGCCCTGGGCCTGCTGTGGTCCAGCCTGCGCGCGCTGTGGCTGCGCCTGGAGCCCCCCGTGGGGCAAGTCATCACGGCCGCCGACGCCCCTCAGCTCTTCGAGTCCCTGGAGAAGATACGCGCCAAGATCAAGGGTCCGCCGATCCACCATGTGGTGCTCAACGACGAGTTCAACGCCAGCATCAGCCAGCACCCTCGCTACGGTCTGTTCGGCGGTGCCGTGAACTACCTCACGCTGGGCCTGCCGCTGCTGCTGGCCTTGGACCGACGCCGTTTCCTGGCGGTGCTGGCGCACGAATACGGACACCTGCGCGGGGACCACGGTTTGCTGGGGGCCTGGATCTATCGCACGCGCATCACCTGGCTCAAGCTCTACCACGCGCTGCGTGGCGACGCAGGAGTGGTCGCTGCTGCGACCCAAGGCTTTCTGCAATGGTATTTCCCGCGCTTTGCCGCCAGGACCTTTGCGCTGGCCCGGCAGGATGAATACGAGGCTGACCAGGTATCCGCCCGATTGCTGGGAGCGCCGGTCATGGCGGCGGCGCTGATCGAGGTGCAGATCAAGGGTGCCTGGCTTGAGCAAGCCTTCTGGACCGCTCATTGGCGCCAGGCCGCCGAACAACCCATGCCGGTCGGACCCTTTGCCAGCATGGCTCAAGTCTTGCCTGTGCCGCCGGAGGACGCGTTTGCACAGTCCGCGCTGCGCGAGGCGTTGCGCCGTGTCAGTGACGTTGACGACACGCACCCGGTGCTGAGGGATCGGCTCGAATCGCTGGAACAATCGTCGCAACTGCCCGAGTGGTCGACCAAGCCAGCACTGAGCCTGCTGGGTACGAAGGTGCCACAGTGGCTGGCGCAGTTCGACAAGCAATGGTGCCGCGACAACGCCAGCGAATGGAAACAACACCACGCCTACCTCGCTCGCATGCGTGAACGCGTGCAGGCGTTGCTGGGGAGTCTGGGGCGCAACAATGCCAACGAGATGGTGGAACTCGCCGAGCTGCAGGAGCGACTGGACCCCAGCGCCTCCGTGCAAGCGCATTACGAGCGCGCCTTGACCATCACGCCGGAGCATGGTGGCGCCCTGCGTGGACTGGCGCGCTGCCTGCCCGAAACCGATCACGCAAGGCGCATGACTTGTCTGCAGACCTTGTTCGATGCCAGCCCAGCGAACCGCTGGTGGGCCTGCAAGCGGGCTGTGCAGGAGCTGGAACCTCGTGTACGCCAGCACGCCGAGGACGAGCAGCGGCTCACGCTCTGGCGCGAGCGCCTCAAGCAAGCCGACGAGGCGGAACGCCGCGCGTGGGAGGAACACACCACCACGCCGTTCTTCAGCGGCATCACACGCGATGATCTGAGCGAGTATGAGAAAGGCGAGTTGCGAGCCGACCTGGCGCGCTTCAAACCGATTGTCCGGGCGTGGATCGTGCGCAAAAACCTGCGTGAGTTCCCGCAGCGCCGTGCCTACACGGTGTTCGTGGAACTTCCAGACATGGACGACGAGAGCCGCTACGAACTGTGCCGGCACCTGGAACGCAGCCTGAACCTGCCCGGCACGGCGCTCGTGCTGTGGGCCGGGCACTCGCCCACGCTGCAGGACATCGAGCGCCAGACGTTCGGCACGGTCTACGCACGCGGTAGCCGCTAGGTGACCTGGCCCCCACGCTTGCCACTGCGTGTGCTGCGCTGCCCCCCGAGGGGGCGCAGCCTTGCTGGGAGCGGTCCTGCGCGGCGGCTGGTCGGCCCCACGCTTGCCACGGCATGGGCTAGTGGGACAATCGCGGGCTATGCATCCCAAAGCCCTGCTTGACGCTTCTTCCGAACTGGTGCGCCTGTGCCTGCAGTTCGACCACCCGACCGACGCCGTGGTGGCGAGGTTCTTCCGCGACCACCGGCAACTGGGGCCGCGGGAACGCGCGACCCTGACCGACACCGTGTACGCGGTGTTGCGCCACAAGCTGTTGTTCGAGCACTTCGCGCCCTCGGGCAGCGGCCCACGCGAGCGCCGCCTGGCCATCCTGGGCTTGGCGCACAACCAGAAGGAGCAGGCCGCCCAGCACAGCCCGGCCCAGGTGCATGCCGCGCACGACTTCCTGCTGGCCGCGCTGTCGGAGCAGGAGCGCGCCTGGCTGGCGCAATGCCAGCAAATCCAGTCCGACGACCTGCTGGAGCGGCACCGCCACAACCTGCCGCAGTGGCTGGTGGCGCCGCTGCAGGAGTCCCTGGGCGAGGAGTTCTGGCCGCTGGTGCACAGCCTGAACCAGCCGGCCCCGCTCGATCTGCGCGTGAACATGCTCACCGACAAACGGCCGGACGTGCAAAAGGAGTTGGCCAAGGCCGGCATCGACACCGTGGCCACGCCCTACTCGCCCTGGGGCTTGCGCGTGCGCGGCAAGCCCTCGCTGGCCAAGGTGGACGCCTTTGTGCGCGGCGCCGTGGAGGTGCAGGACGAAGGTTCACAACTGCTGGCCCTGCTGCTGGACACCAAGCGTGGCGAGATGGTGGTCGATTTCTGCGCGGGCGCGGGTGGCAAGACCCTGGCCATCGGGGCGGCCATGCGCAATACCGGTCGCCTGTACGCCTTTGACACCTCGGCGCACCGGCTGGACGCGATCAAGCCGCGGTTGGCCCGCAGCGGCCTGTCCAACGTGCATCCCGCCGCGCTGGCGCACGAACGCGACGAACGCATCAAGCGCCTGGCGGGCAAGATCGACCGGGTCCTGGTGGACGCCCCCTGCTCCGGCCTGGGCACGTTGCGCCGGCATCCCGACCTGAAGTGGCGCCAGTCGCCACAAAGCATCGAAGCCCTGGCCGCCACGCAGAGCGCCATCCTGAGCAGCGCCGCGCGTCTGCTCAAGTCCGGCGGGCGTCTGGTGTACGCCACATGCAGCCTGCTGCCGCAGGAAAACGAGGCCCAGGCCGCCGCCTTTTCGGCCGCCCATCCGGACTTCCGCGTCCTGGACGTGGGCGATGTCCTGGCCCAGCTCAAGCTGCCGCGGGCGCAGGAGCTGTGCGCCGGGCCCTATCTGCGCCTGTGGCCGCATCGGCATGGCATGGACGGCTTCTTTGCCGCCGTCTGGGAACGAAAGTAGGCGGGCCGAATCGAGGGCAACTCGCCCCACGCTTGCCACGGCATGTGCCGCGCGGCGGCCGGGTGTAAGTCCACCCCAAGCCCTGGCGCCTACAATCTGCCCATGCTGGATCAATCAAGGCGGGCCCGCCTTGTCATTTCCGGGGATTTTGAACAGGACTGTGTGCTGTATGTGGTGGACTGATGCGTTGGAATGGAGTGCCGTGCTGACTTGGCTGGACCGCGGCCTGTGGGACCTGACCTGGTGGCAGATCGTGTTGTTCACCCTCGCGCTGACCCACGTCACCATTGCCAGCGTCACCATCTTCCTGCACCGGCACCAGGCGCACCGCGCGCTGGACCTGCACCCCGTGGCCTCGCACTTCTTCCGCTTCTGGCTGTGGTTCACCACCGGCACCGTGACCCGTGAATGGACCGCCGTGCACCGCAAGCACCACGCCAAGTGTGAACACGAGGGTGACCCTCACAGCCCCGTGGTGTTCGGCATCCAGCGCGTGTTCTGGCAGGGTTACGAGCTGTACCGCGCCGAATGCGCCAATGCCGAAACCCTGCGGCGCTTTGGTCACAACACGCCGAACGACTGGCTGGAGCGCCACGTGTATGCCCGCTACACCTGGCACGGCGTGGCGCTGCTGCTGATCCTGGATCTGGCCCTTTTCGGTGCCACCGGCCTGACGGTCTGGGCGGTGCAGATGGCGTGGATCCCGATCATGGCGGCGGGGGTCATCAACGGCATCGGCCACTGGTGGGGCTACCGCAACTTCGAGTCCACGGACGCCAGCACCAATATTTCCCCCTGGGGGCTGCTCATCGGGGGCGAGGAACTGCACAACAACCACCACACCTACCCGACCTCGGCCAAGCTCTCGGTCAAGCCCTATGAGGTGGACGTGGGATGGCTCTACATCCGCGCGCTGCAGGCCCTGCGCCTGGCGACGGTCAAGAAAACCCCGCCCCGGCTGGCCTACGGCGAAGTCAAGGCCGTCGCCGACGAAAAGACGCTCGAAGCCCTCATTGCCCTGCGCTACGAAGTGATGGCGCGCTACGCGCGCGAGCTGCGCCGCGTGTGCCGCGCCGAGATCACGGTGCTCAAGCTGCGGCGTCAGGACAACTCGGTGCTCAAGGCCGCGCGGCGCTGGCTGCACCGCGAGGTGGAGCAGGTGCCCGCCCACGCCCAACCCACCATCGCACAGGCACGCGCCAGCAACCCGGTGCTGGACAAAATGCTGACCATGCGTGAGGAATTGCGCCAGCTCTGGCTGAACCGCTCGCAGTCGCGCGAGCAACTGGCCGCGGACTTGCAGGCCTGGTGTCGCCGGGCCGAGGAAAGCGGCATCGCCGCGTTGCGGGAATTTTCCCTGCGCCTGCGCGCGGTGCGCGTCTGAGCGCTCAGACCGTGCCGTACTTGGTTTCGAACTCGATACCGATCTTCTGAAGCAGCGGCGTGGGCAGCAAGCCGCCCGCGCACACGATGACGGCATCGTTGCGCAGGCGTTGCGGGACGCTGTCGTGCTCGATGTCCACGTGCTGCTCCGCGATCGACGTGACCTGTGAATTCAGCAGTACGCGCAGCCGACCGGCCTTCTCCTGCTGCTCCAGCAGCATGCGGTTCTTCTGCTTGACGCGCGAGAACGCGGCACTGCGGTAGGACAGCGTCACATCCGTGCCCGGCTGCTCGGACAAGGCGATGGCGGCCTCCAGCGCGCTGTCGCCGCCACCTACCACCAGCACCGCCTGGCCCTGGTACTGGGCCGGATCGATCAGCCGGTACGTCACCTTGTGCGACTCCTCGCCCGGCACGTCCAGCTTGCGCGGCGTGCCGCGCCGTCCCATCGTCAGCAGCACCGTGCTGGCCGTGTAGCTGCCCCGGTTGGTGCGCACCACGAAGCGGTCCGCCTCTCGGTCAATACCTTCCATGCGTTCACGAAATGCGATCTTCAGGCCGGTCTTCTGCACCACGCCCTGCCAAAACTCCAGCAGCTTTTCCTTCTGCACCTCGCCGAACTTCACCTTTCCGATCAACGCCAGGTCCACGGGTGCCGTCATGGCGATCTTCTGACGGGGGTAGTGGTACACCGCACCACCCAGGGAATCCTCCTGCTCGATCAGCTTGTAGCGCAGCTTGTGCTCGATGGCGGACAGGCCGGCGGACAGTCCAGCCGGTCCACAACCGACGATCACCACGTCGAAGTCCCCCTTGCCCGTGACCTTCTTGCGCAGTGCCGTCATCGCCTGGCGACCCTGTTCGGCCGCCTTGCGAATCAGGCCCATGCCGCCGAGTTCACCCGCAATGAAGATGCCCGGCACGTTGGACTCGAAGTGCGGCGTGACGTTGGGGATGTCGATACCGCGCTTCTCGGTGCCGAACACCAGCTTGATGGCCTCCACCGGGCACGCCGCCGCGCAGGCACCGTGGCCGATGCAGTGCGCGGCGTTGATCAGCGCCATCTTGCCGTCCACCACGCCCAATGCCTTCTCCGGGCAGGCCTTGGCGCACGCGCCGGACCCCATGCAGCGCGCCGGGTCCACCACCGGGTGCAGCGACGGCGGCTCCATCAGGCCGCTCTCCACGGCGTGCTGAAGTTGCGCCACGTGGGCCGCATGCTTTCTGCGTTGCCGCCTCACGTACAGCGAGACAACGAGGATGAACGCTCCGATGTAGAGGTAGAAATACGAATTGAAACTGTGCATTTGACCAGGAAGCTCCGGACCCTTCGCGCGGCCACCCCAACGGCCGCCATCGCACCGCTATTGGACCCGATCCCGTATCTCGATGGCAATCGCCGTCGCTCCCGGCTTGACCGGCGCGGCCTCGCCGGTGAAATCGCCACTTTGCGGCACGGCATTGCCGCTCTTGCTCACGCGTGCGCCCACCACCACCTGGGTCGCATCCGACAACTTGGTCTGGGGCGACAGAGCCATGCTGTCATCCAGCCTGAACTGGATGGGCAGATCCTTGACCTGCCGGCGCAGCACGGCCAAGGGCATGCGCCCACCCTGTGCGGGTCGGGCAAAGATGAACACCGTGTCCTCGGGCGCCACCTGCCTGGACAGCGCAGCGCTCAGGGTCACGGTCCCACTGAGGCTGGAGCCGGACACAACCGGTGCCGACGTGGCGGACGCCACTGTCGGGGCGGCGGCCGGCAATCCACCCAGCGCCCGCGCCTGTGCGATGCCGGATTGAACCTGCTGGACGATGACATCATTGGGCGGCGCAAACTGGACCACCTGCTCCCAGTACTTCACGGCTCCCGCGTAGTCCTTCCGATCAAACGCCGCCGTGCCAGCCAGCGACAGCGCCTTCGGATTGCGTGGATCGAGCTTGAGTGCGCGCTCCACCAGCTTCATGGGTTCGCCCAAGAGTGAGTTCTTGTTCTTGATGGCCAGCGAGTCGGCGTAATCGGCGATCAGGGTCGGGTCGTCCTTGCGCAAGGCCAGTGCCCGCTCGTAGGCGCCCAGTGCCTCGGGATGTCGGCCCAGCACGCCGTACGAGCGCGCCAGCATGGCCCAGCCCTCCGCATTGTCGGGGTTGTCCTTGAGCTTGGCCGCCAACCTGTCGGTCATGGCCTCGATCTGCCCGGAACTGGTGTCGTGTGGTGCATTGCCAGGACCAGGCGCGCTGGCCGCGCGCGGCGCCGTACCCATGCCCTGAAGCTGGGGCACGGACGAGGTCTTCGTCACCCTCCCCATCTGCCACCAGTAGCCCGCCGCAGCCACAGCCGCGACCGTCACGAGCAGTGTCGCCCACAAACCCCAGGCACCTCCGTGGGTCTTGGCCGAGGAAGGGGCGGGCACCACCGAACCACCGCCCGGGGGCGGCGATGTCGGGTTGAGCACGGCCGCCAGAATGCGGCGTTCCAGCGCGAGCCGTGCCTCGTCGTAGGCAGTGCCCGTCAAGGTGCCCGCAGCATGCAGGTCCTCAAGCTGCTTCAATTGTTCACGAAGGGAATTCAGCGTGTCGTCCATGTGGTCCATCCTAATGCCTTGGCCAGCCTGAGCGGCGCGGTCAGCCGCCCGCGCGGTGCCCCGTCGGAGCGCGAAGGCCCCGACTCAGGCGTCATCGCACGTCGACGAAATCAGAAGTCGTAGCGAGCGCCGAGATAGTAGTTCACCCGGCTGGATGACTCGGTGCGTCCGGTGGAATTCGTTTCGGAACGTTCGTAAGTCAGTTCGGACTCCAGCGTCAACTGGGTCTGCAGCTTGTAGCTCACACGCAGGCCCGGGGTCAGCCGCTTGGCGGTGGTACCGTTGCTGTCCTTTTGCGTGTAGTAGCGGATGGACGGCTCCAGTTGCCACTTGTCACCCAGCGAGGACAGGTTGTTGTAGGACAACAAGGTCCCATGATAGGTGGGGCCGGTCATGTGGCTCAGGTTGAACACGTGCGTGTCGCGCACCGAGTACAGGTTGCTGCCGATGAGTTGTGCACCGAACGCCCACAGATCCCCCGTGCTGGGTTGCCCCTGCGGCAGGATGACGGCCACCGGTTTGACCTCCCCCACGTTGGTGTAGCGGATGTCCGCGCCAGCCTGCCAATTCTTGGCGATCGGCGTGGTGATACCGATCATGCCCTGCGTCTGGAATGCCGTGATGCCCTTGACCTGGTCGCGCAGGGCTCCGATCGATGCGCCGTTGTCCAGCATGTCCTTGATGCGGCGGGCCGGCGTCAAGAGACTCGGATCCTGGAAGAACAGGATGTTGCCCAGCGACAGGATGGGCGTGGCACGGCGGTCGTACAGGAAGTTGATCACCGTCGTGTCGGGCAGTTGCCACGTGGCCTGCACGGACGCGATGTTCAAGCCCTTCATGATCTGGTCATAGTCGAACTGAGCGGAAGCGGACAGGCCGCCGCTGAAGTAACGCAGTTCGGTACCCAGGGCACGACGATCCGTTTGGCTGTCGATCTCCTGCTGGATCAGATAGGCACTGCCGCTGATTTCCTTGGTCAGTGCCTCGGCATCCACCGATACCCCGTAGAAGGTGCGATGCGAATCGAGCAGCCTTTCCGTGGGCATGCCCACCACGGCGTTGACCTTCCATTTGGGCGCGAAGGCATAGCCGGCCGTCGCCCCATCAAAACGGTACAACACGCCGCCGCCTGTGGGCGACTGGCGACCCGCACGGAAACTGGTGCCGTTGACAAAGGACTTGTAGTCGAAATAGAGCGCCGACAGACGATTCTTGTTGACACCGTTGGTCCGCAGGTCAGCGGTATAGGCGTCGCGGAACACGAAGCGCATGTCCTTGTCGGCATCGCGGTAGCGCCAATTCAAATCGACGTTGGTCTGTACCTGCTTCTGGTCGATGGCCGACAGCGTGTTGTCCGACTGCAGCACGGGCAGGCCGCTCAGGGGGGAGTCCAGAAACTCCTGGGTCCGCACGTTGGATTGACCACCGTAGTAAAAGGCGGAGATGGAGCCGTTCGTCGTGGTCGTTGGTTGCACCGCTGGGCGGACCCGGGGCGCCGCGGCCTCCTTGGGCAGGGCCGCCAGTTGCTGGCGCACGCGTGCACTGTCGTCGCCCTCGGGATACAGCTTGAGAAAGGTCTCAAACTCGCTGCGCGCGCGTGTGGTGTCGCCCATCTTCACGCGTGCCAGTCCAATCAGTTCCTGCCCCTTGCGTGATGAAGCGTTCGCGGGCAGTCCCAGCAGCTGGTTCAGTTTCTCGACCGCCAACGCGGTGTTGCCGCTGTCGTAGGCCGCCTGGGCCTCGGCCAGCAGTTCGCGCCCCTTGGCATCCATCTCGGGAGCGGATGCGCCAGGCGCCGCAGCGGCCGTGGGTGCAGGCGCCGGCGTGGGACGGGAAGCCTGGATGGCAGTCTCCACGGCCGCGCCCAGTCCCTCCATCACCACCTCGATGCTGCGGTTGCCTCGCCCCGCGCGAATGCGGAACTTGCCCGGGGCGCTGAACCGGATGAGTAGCTTGCGGCTCATGTCGCCGCGCCCCACGCCCTCGTCGTTCACAGTGATCCGGGGAATGCCTCCACCGCCGGCGAGCGACCGCTGCCCTGAGATCAGGTTGAGCGTGTCGCGCGTGGGCAGCACGTCGTAAAAGGCCTGCGACAAGTCGCCGGAACGCGCCGTCGTGGAACGCAGGTATTGCACCGGCGTCACAAAGCGGATCCGCGCGACCGCGTTGTTGCCCTCACGGAGCAGCTCGATGTCCTCGATCAGTTGGGCATGGGCCACGGGTGCCATGCATACGAGCGCGATGGCGGGAAACAGGGGATTGCGCAAGAACTTCATGAAATGATTCCTTTGTCTCGATGGAAATGCAATGGATATGCGAACTAAAAAAACAGGGGACCTCGGTGGATGGCTGACTCAATCCCACTTGGAGAATGACGCCCCGGTGTTGCCCAGCGGACGGTGACATCCGGACTGTGAACAATCGGTCGGGGCTGGCGTCTTGTTACGGTGGTTCAGGGATTTCTTCTCCATGCTGCCCAGGTACGACGTGCCCGTGGCGTGGCAGGACTTGCACCAACCCGCACCGTTACCCAGGCTGGAGTTGTGATTCATGCGCTGGGAACCCCAACTAGACGTGCCGATGTGACAGGCATTGCAGTCCATCGCCGCACCGTTGATCAGTTGCGCCTCAGGAATGTGGTTGGCCGGCTTGGCCAGGGCACCGGTGGCCCCTTGAGACGTGTAGCTCCCGTTGTGACAGGATTTGCAGGTCGCGGTACTCACGGCGCTGTGATTCATGGTCACGGACAACCCAAAACTGACCTGGGACTTGTGACAGGCGTCGCACTTTGCGGTGCCCGCGGGCACCGGAATGTGGGAGGCCGGTTTGCCCAGCCCGGGGCTGCCCGTGTGGCAGGTATCGCAGGTCCCGGAGCCGACCGCATTGTTGGCGGCATGGGTATACGAGACGTTGCTCAGCCAACTCGTGGTGGACTTGTGGCAACTCTCGCAATTGCCGGTCACGGTGCTGTGGGTCGCCGTGGCCGGCTTGGAAGTCAGGCCGTAGACACCCGTCAGGTGGCAGGTGGCGCACTGTGAACTCACCGACACATTGCCGTGGAACTTGCCCGGATTCCACGAGGCATAGCCCGCCTTGTGGCAACTGTCGCAGTTGGCGATGGCCACGCCACTCAAGGTCTGGTACGGGATATGGTTGGCCGGCCTGCCGTCGGCCGGTGGATAACCGCCGGTGTGACAGGTGGAGCACTGGTTCGTGACCGTCACCTGCGTGTGGTTCCACTTGGAGGG
>JABLTH010015593.1_pt1 | contig 52745 bp, 45 predicted proteins | sample 7875711 | NCBI WGS metagenome assembly JABLTH01 (sample SAMN14941262, study PRJNA633318) | bioreactor metagenome | isolation source: bioreactor | place: China | collected 2019-03-05 | reverse complement strand
CCGACATCGGGGAAGCTCCGTGGCCGAAAGAAGTGCCCACCTCCTACGCGCTCCGCAACGCGCACGAAAAAGCCGGACACATCTTTGCCACCCAACCCGCCGCCCGCAGCGCCCTCATCCTCGCCGCCGACACCCTCGTTGTCCTCGGCAACATGATCTTGGAAAAGCCGCGCGACGCCGCGCACGCAAAAGAAATGCTTCACCAACTCTCGGACCGCTCGCACGAAGTCATCACCGGCCTGTGCATCAAACTCAACGGCTACGAACGCGGCGACGCCATCCGCACCACCGTCGTATTTCGCAAACTCAGCGAAGCGGAAATCGAGAGCTACGTCGCCACCGGCGAGCCGATGGATAAAGCCGGAGCCTACGCCATTCAAGGCGGGGCCGCCCCCTTCGTGGAAGAAATACGCGGTTCGTGGTCGAACGTCGTCGGCCTTCCACTCGAATCCCTCTCCCGCCGCCTTTCCGAGCTGCCGGCGCTCTGAATATCTCCGCACGGCTTCGCCCCCCGTTGCGTCTCCAGATGTAGGGCAAAAGGGATAAACTTTTATTTTTTGGGGCTGACCTCCTGCCCCCGGTCCTGGGGGGGCGGTTATAGGATTTCGACGAGAACGTCCATCAGGACGACTTCGGGGTTGGCGTGGATGAAGTCGCGCACGTCCGCGAGACGGCGCTCGACGACATCCTTTTCCGCGGCGACGGTGACGACGGCGAGCTGTGCGGATTGCCACAAGTCCTGATGGTCCACCTCCGCCACGCTGACATTCATTTTGTTCAACATGCGATCCTTCAGCGACCGCAACACCATGCGCTTATCCTTGAGCGACCGCGCTTCGGGAATACTGATTTTCGCCTGGAGGCATCCGATAACCATGGCCCTATCAAAAGTTCCAACGATTGGAAAAACGAGCCGAAAAAGTTCCAACGATTGGAAAAAATTCCGGCGCCTTTTCCAACGATTGGAACTCCCGCCCCTCAATCCAAATCGCGCGCCGTCAAATCATCCTCGTCCAAGCCGAGATAGTGGCCGAGTTCGTGGAGGAGCGTTCGGCGAACCTCTTCGCGATAATCCGCCGCATCGTGATTTGAATAGTCCCAGATATTTTCCAGATAAAGAATGATTTGGGCGGGAAGCTGATGTCCCCCCGAGTAGGCATCGGGAAAAGCTTCGCCGACAAAGAGGCCGAGCGTATCCGGCTCAACGCCGTCGGCGGCCATCTCGGGCGAGGGCAGGCGTTCGTACGTGATCGGAATGGCCCCAGCCTTTTCCCTCAGCGGCTTCGGCATTGCGCGGAGCGTGCGCCCGACTTCCTGTTCGGCCGCGAGGAACAAACGCTGAAACTGCCGGTCCTTTTCCGCCATGATGGGGTGAGCGTACCACAAAGAGGGCCGTTGATTCGCCGTTTTTACGCGGCGGCCCTTCCGCTTGCAATCGCGGTCCGCCTGTGACACAACGCGGCATTCAATGTTCACCACTTTTTGAGGAGTTTGAGCGATGTTGGCGACTAAACGATATGACTATGTGCCTTTTGACGCGATTCAGGTTCATCCCTCGATCGCAAATCACCGTCCGCTGAATTTCGAGAAAGTTCAGCACTACAAGGAAGATATTTTGCGGAACGGACTGCTGGAGCCGCTCGTGGTCTGGGAGCGGAACCATCAGGAATTTTTTCTCGTGGGCGGATTCCATCGTCTCAACGCGATGAAGCTGATCCGGCAGGATCGCCCGGGCTACTACGACCGCGTGGATGTTCGCGTGGTGGCGGGCGACCTCGAAGAAATGCGCGCGTTGAATCTCAAGCTCAACGCCGACCGACTCGACGCGAAGATCACGGAGTATTTCGACACGGTGATTTTTCTGAACAACGCGAATTGGGAGAAGGAAAAGATCGCGTCGTTTCTCGATCGCAGCGTTTCGTGGATCGAGGAGATTGTCCGTTTCGTGCCGGGCATGGACGCTCGTGTCCGCGCTTTGCTGGCCGAGGGCAAGATTTCGTGGGCGAAGGCCAAGACGATTTGCCGCGAAATTCTCGAAGCCCAGCCGGGGCAGGAAAAGGCGGTGGCCGATGCCGCGATCAAGGCGCTTGAATCCGGCGCGAGCAAAGCGGCGCCGCGCCGCGCGCTTTCGGTCAAGTCCGCGACGAAGCGCCTTGCGAAGCACATCGAAAAAAATCCGCGCGCGAGCTACACGGTTTCGGCGGAAGACCTCTTTGCGCTTCTTTCGCTGCTCGGCGGGAACGGCAACGGCAAATCGGAACAGCATCTCGCGCGCGTTCGCGAAAAGTTTCCGGGTCTGGTTGAATGACGGCGAAAGTTCTTGCGATCGCCAATCAGAAGGGCGGCGTCGGCAAGACCACGACGGCGGTAAATCTCGCGGCGTGTCTGGCCGAGGCCGGACGCCGTATTTTGCTCGTGGACCTCGACCCGCAGGCAAATGCGACGAGCGGATTGGGCTTTCGCAAGGAGCCGGGCAAGAGTTTGTATCGCGCCCTCGTCGGGCAGGCGCCCGCGGCGGAGTTTGTTCAACCGACCGCCGTGGAGCGGCTGCATTTGATCCCGTCGGAGATTGATCTGGCGGGCTGCGAAATCGAAATCGCGCGCTCGGAAAATTATCTGCACCGCTTGCGACAATCGTTGCAGCCGTTGAGGGATTCGGGCGCCTACGAGTTCATCCTGCTCGATTGCTCGCCGTCGCTCGGAATTCTTACGATGAATGTGCTCTGCGCGGCGGATACGGTTTTGATTCCGTTGCAGTGCGAGTATTACGCCCTCGAAGGTTTGAGCGTGATGACGAAACTCATCCAGCAGCTTCGCGAGGCGGGGACGAATCCGCGCCTGCAACTGGAGGGCATTGTGATGACGATGTATGACATGCGAACTAACCTTTCGCAGCAAGTCGTGCAAGAGGTCATCACGCATTTCGGCGACAAGGTGTTTGAAACGTTGATTCCGCGAAATGTCCGGCTCGGCGAGGCGCCGAGCTTCGGTCAACCCATCATTGCGTTCAATCCGCAATCCAGCGGGGCGGCGGCTTATCGCCAGTTGGCGCGCGAGTTCATGGAACGCCACGAAGAATTGGAGCCTGCACCTCATGTCCACACCGCCCTCTAATCTCGGTCGCGGGCTTGGCGACCTCATCAACGAAGTTTCACAAGTCAAAGCCGTGCCGTCGCAGATTTCGCCGCCTCCGCCCGCGCAGGCGGAGGCCCCGCCGCCGGCGCCGTCGGCGCAGGCGGAGGTTCCGGCGCCTCGCCGCGTGAAGCGGCCCATTCTCGTTTGGAGCTTGGCTGCGGCGGTGCTCGCGATGACGGGCGTGGCGGGTTTTCTGGGGCGCGAGCTTTGGGCGGCGCGTCATCCAGCGTGGCGGCCGAAGGGCGAAATTGAAGTGGATCTCACGGACCCGCTGACGCCGATGTTGATTCAGGAGGATGGCGTGGTGCCCGCGTTGCCTGATTGGGCGCATCCGTGGGCGGACTCGTTGAAGGCGTCCGGCGCGGAGATGACGGTGGATCGCGATTCGGTTCGCGTGAAGTTCAACGAGCCGCTGTTCATCGCGGGAATCATGTTGCGTGAAGACGGGCCGATTCAATCGGCGGCGCGCGCGTTGGCCGCGGCGTCGGGTCTGCATATTCTCGTGCTTGGTCACACGAGCAACGATGCGTTGCCCGCGGGGGGAGCCTATCGTTCGCTCGATGATCTGGCCTTTGCTCGCGCGGTGGCGGTTGTGCACGCGTTGCGGGCGGAGGGCGTGACGGCAGATTTGCTGGCGGGGACGGGGCCCGCGCCGTTTTCAAATGACGATCCCGCGGAGAGGGCGAAAAACCGAACGGTGACGTTGCGCATCCGCGCGCGGCGCTGATCCGGGGCGCGAAAAAGTTCCAACGGTTGGAAAAGCGGCGGAAAATTTTTCCAACGATTGGAACTTTTTGTGGGCGGAGTTCCAATCGTTGGAAGTTGGATTTAGCCGAGTCGTTTTTCGAGGGTGGCGAGCTCGTCTTTGAGGGCTTGGGGAACGTGGTCGCCGAGTTTGGCGTAGTGTTCCTTGATGCCCGCGAGTTCCTGGAGCCAGCCGGCTTTGTCCACGCGGAGCAGCTCGGTCATGTCGGCGTCGCTGATGTTCAATCCGCTGGTGTCGAGGGCGCCGGGGGCGGGCACGTGGCCGATGGGGGATTCGACGGCTTTGCCTTTGCCTTCGACGCGCTCGAAAATCCATTTGAGGACGCGGGCGTTGTCGCCGAAGCCGGGCCAGAGGAATTTGCCTTCGGGCGATTTTCGGAACCAGTTCACATAAAAGATTTTGGGGAGTTTATCTTTTGTGGTTTTGGCGCCCATCTTGAGCCAGTGGGCGAAGTAGTCGCCGATGTTGTAGCCGCAGAAGGGGAGCATGGCCATGGGGTCGCGGCGGACGTTGCCAACGGCGCCGATGGCGGCGGCGGTGGTTTCCGAGGCCTGCGCGGATCCGAGGAACGTGCCGTGATTCCAACTGAGCGATTCAAACGCGAGCGGAATCGTGGTCGGGCGGCGGCCGCCGAAGAGGATGGCGGAAATCGGCACGCCTTTGGGGCTGTTGTAGGCGGGATCGGCGACGGGGCACTGGGCGAGGGGCGCGGTGTAGCGGGCGTTGGGATGCGCGGCCTTTTTGTCGGAGGCGGGCGTCCAGTCTTCGCCGGTCCAGCTTTTCGCCTTCGCGGGTTTTTCATCCGTCATGCCTTCCCACCAGACATCGCCGTCGGGGGTGAGGGCGACGTTGGTGAAGATGGTGTTGGATTTGATGGCTTCCATGGCGTTGGGGTTGGATTCCATGGAGGTGCCGGGGGCGACGCCGAAGAAGCCGGCTTCGGGGTTGATGGCGTAGAGCCGGCCATCGTCGCCGAACTTCATCCAGGCGATGTCGTCGCCGACGCATTCGGCTTTCCATCCGGGGATGGTGGGGGTGAGCATGGCGAGGTTGGTTTTGCCGCAGGCGCTGGGGAAGGCGGCGGCGACGTAGATTTTTTTGCCCTGCGGGTTGGTGAGGCCGAGGATGAGCATGTGTTCGGCCATCCAGCCTTGATCGCGCGCCATGACGGAGGCGATGCGGAGGGCGAAACATTTTTTGCCGAGCAGGGCGTTGCCGCCGTAGCCGCTGCCGTAGGACCAGATTTCGCGGGTTTCGGGGAAGTGGACGATGTATTTTTCGGCGGGGTTGCAGGGCCACGCGGCGTCCTTCTGGCCGGGCGCGAGTGGCGCGCCGACGGTGTGAAGGCAGGGCACGAATTCGCCGTTGCCGAGGGTTTTGAGCACTTCGCTGCCGATGCGCGTCATGATGCGCATGTTGACGACGACGTAGGCGGAGTCCGTGAGTTCGACGCCGATGTGCGAGATGGGTCCGCCGATCGGGCCCATACTGAAGGGGATGACATACATGGTGCGGCCCTTCATGCAGCCTTTGAAAACGCCGCGAAGGGTTTGTTTCATTTCGACGGGGTCGCGCCAGTTGTTGGTGGGACCGGCGTCTTCCTTTTTGACGCTGCAGATGAAGGTGCGGTCTTCCGAGCGCGCGACGTCGGAGGGGTGAGAGGCGGCGTAGTAGGAACCGGGGCGCCTGGCCGGGTCGAGTTTGACGAACGTGCCGGCTTTGACGAGCTGGTCGCAGAGGCGGTCATATTCGGCCTGTGTGCCGTCGCACCAGTGAAGGTTGTCCGGCTGGCACAGGTCGGCCATTTCGTTCACCCACGCAAGAAGTTTCGTGTTCTGTGTCATGATCGTGCTCTCCAATTGGCGCGGCATCATGCCGGAGTTGGCCGCTCCATCAAGCGCATATTGAGGGCTGCGTTCCCATATCCCCTATCGGGGCAAACCGGATGCGGTTCAAGTGTGAAAGATTGATTCGCCGCTGCGGGTTTGGCAAAGTCCGGTTTCGGCGCATATGGCAGCGAAACAGACAGGGCTGGGACGGGGATTGGGCGCGTTGATCAGCGAGGCGCCTCGCGCGGCTTCATCGGCGTCCGAGGTTTCGCCCGCGGCGACGAATCGGGTTTCGGTGAAGGCGATACGGAAGAGTCCGTGGCAGCCGCGCCGGCTATTCGACGAGGCGGCGCTGGGCGAGTTGGTGGCTTCCGTGAAGGAGCGGGGTGTGCTTCAGCCGCTGTTGGTGCGCCGCGTGGGGGCGGAGTTTGAGTTGATCGCGGGCGAACGGCGTTTTCGCGCGGCGCAGGAGGCGGGGATCGCCGAGGTGCCGGTGATTGTGATGGATGTTTCGGATCGCGAGGCGCTGGAAATCGCGCTCGTGGAAAATCTCCAGCGCGCGGACCTCAATTTGATCGAAGAGGCGGAGGGGTATCGCGCGCTCGGCGAAAAGTTTTCGATGACGCAGGACGACATTGCGCAGCGCGTCGGCAAGTCGCGTCCCGCCGTGGCGAATGCGCTGCGATTGCTCGAGTTGCCGGATTCTGTCAAACGGCTCGTGGCCGAACGTCAGCTTTCGCCGGGCCATGCGAAGGTCATTCTCGGCGTCGCGAGCGCGAGCGAGCGTGAATTGCTCGCGGCGCGATGTGTGGTCGAGGGGTTGTCCGTCCGGGCGTTGGAAAACGAAATCAAGCGGTTGCATCGTCCTGCGAAGAGGCCGCGGGCGGAGAAGTCGGATATTCCCGCCGAGCATCTCAAGGATTTGCTCGACCAACTGCATCAGCGGTTGGGCACGAGCGTTCGGATCACGCCGACGCGCACGCTGGCGAATGGGAAGAAGACGAAGGGGCTGCTGGAGATTGATTTCTATTCCAGCGATGAGTTGGATCGCATTCTGGTCATCCTTGGGCTCGCGGGTGAACTCTAGATTTCGCGTCATGCGGCGGGAATTCTTTCTTCTGCTTTCCATTTTCGCGCTCGCGGCGTGTTCAAAGCCTCGAGAGGCGGAAAAGCCGCCGCCGCCCCAGTTTGATCCGGCGCGATTTGACGGGCAGCGGGCGTTGTATGAGGCGGCCAGTATAGTGGCGGTCGGGCCGCGCGAGTCGGGATCGCCGGGGGCGAAGAAGGCTTCGGATTTTTTGCTCAAACGGTTGCTGGCGATTGGTGTGACAGCGGAGATTGATGTGTTTACGGCGCCGACGCCGAGGGGGGATGTGATTTTTCGCAATGTGGTGGGCCGGATTCCGGGGAGCGATCCGCGAATTATTTTGCTCGCGTCGCACTATGATACGAAGTCGGGTATTCCGGGGTTTGTGGGCGCGAACGATTCGGGGTCGAGCAGCGGCGCGTTGCTGGAGCTGGCGCGCGTGCTTTCCGCCGGGCCGCGGGTCGGGCCGACGGTGCAGTTTCTTTTTTTCGACGGCGAGGAGTGTATGGAGGCGTATGGCCCGCGCGATGGATTTCAGGGGAGCCGGCACCATGCGTGGCTGCTCAAACGGGCGAATATCCACACGAATGTCGTGGGGATGATTTTGCTCGATATGATCGGCGACAAGAATCTGACCGTTACGCTGCCGCGCAACAGCACGCCGTTTTTGCTGACTTCGGTGTTGCAGGCGGCGCGGGAGGAGGGGGCCCGGGAGAAGTTCGGGCTGAACGCGTTTGATGTGGGCGACGATCATGTGCCGTTCATGAATATCGGGATTCCCGCTGTGGATTTGATTGATTTTCAGTTCGGGAGCGCGCCGGGGTTGAACGATTATTGGCACACGCCGCAGGATACGCTCGACAAGATCAGCGCCGAGAGCCTTGAGGTGGTCGGGCGTGTGACGCTACGGGTGATCAACGATTTGCTTCGCCGCTGAGGTGGACCGAAGCGCCCAGACGGCGGCTGCAAGCAGGACGAGATCAAGGAGCAGATGTGGGACGCCCGCCCGCATGCCTTGCCCGCTGGTGGAGAAGCATCCGCAGTCAATGTTGATTCCGCGCGCAATGGCTGAGGCGATGGCGCCGATGAAGATCACGAGCATGGCCGCGAGCCAGACGAGCGCGCTGCGGAAAAGGCGGGGCAGGGCGATGACGGCGATTCCACAAATGATTTCAAGCCAGGGCAGGAAGATGGCGAGCGGATTGACGGCGGCGTCGGGGAGGAGTTGATAGTTGTGGATGCTGCGGGCGAAGCCGGCGGGATCGTGAATTTTCGGGACGGCGGCGTAGATGAACGTGATGCCGATGGCGAGGCGGGCGGCGATGCGAAGGGTTCTGGAGATGGAGTCCGTCATTTTTCGAGGGGGAGACCGGCGGCGGTCCAGTCGGAAATTCCGCCCGCGAACAGCATGACGTTGGTGAAATTATTCGCGATGAGGTGCTGGGTCAGCTTGAGCGACTCGTCGCATTGGTGGCCGGAGCAGTAGGTGAGGATCGGCTGGTCGGGCGTTAGGAGGGGGAGGACTTGCGGGAGATATTTGGAGATTTCTTCGCTCGGGACGGAGAAGGCTCCGGAGAGATGTCCTTGCGCGAAGTCGGCGGGTGGGCGTGCGTCGAGGAGGATGTAGCGATGCGATTCGACGGCGCGCCGGGCATCCTCGAGGGTGGCGACGTGAACGCCGAGTTGCGCGGAGGACTCGGCGACGAATTGCGACCAGTTTTGCCGCCAGGGCAAAGGGTTGTGGCGCAGCGCTTGAGATGCGACGCCAGCGGCCAGGGCGACGGCGGCGAGAATCAGGACCTGCGAGGCGGTCGTCACGTCGCGCGGTTCAGGATCCGACAACGCGGAAGGGGACGGTCACCTGCGGCATGCTTTCGACGGAGGTGTTGATTTTCAAGACCTGCCCATCCATGTCGCGTGTGGATTTGATGTTGTCGAGTTGGATGCGGTAGCCGTTCACGCCGAATGGAAAAATTTGATAGGTGATGCCGGCTTCGGGAACCTCGACGGACTTGATTTCGAACGGTTCGTTGTTGGCTGAGCGGACGATGATGTAGCGCGTGACCAATTCGGCGGACTGATCGGCGAGGGTGAGTTCCATCGGGGCGACGATGAGGTCGCCGTTCACGATCGCGTTGACGGGAATGTCGAATTGTGGGCGGCTGAGGTTGTCCGTGGTGACGTGGACGACGGCGTTGATGACGCCGGGGGTGAGCGCGCCTTTGGTGGTGATGAGGATGGCATAGACCTTGCCGTCTTCGCGTGTCTGGATTTCGGCGCCGATGTTGGGGGAGGAGGAGTCAGCGGAAAGAACTTTGAGGGGGTTGCCGTCGCCGGGGGTGATGATGATTTCGCGGGTGGCGGTGTCGTGCGCGCTCATTTGGCCGAAGGTGACTTCGCTGGGCACGATGTTGACGGCGTTGCCGATGTTGCCGTTGAGGGTGAGGGTGAGTTGCGGCTGCTTGGGATCGTTGGAGTCAACGGTGATGGTTTTGTGTTGCGGGCCGGCGCGGCCGGCGAGATTGAGTTGCGCGGTGATGCGGGACTCTTCGCCCGGGGCGACGGTTTTGTTCGAGATGTTGGCGACGGTGCAGCCGCAGGAGGGGCGGGCTTGCGTGATTTCGAGCGGGGCGTTGCCCTTGTTGACGATGATGTAATCGTGGACGACGGTGTGGGAGCTATCGAGTGTGCCGAAGTCGTGGTTGGGTTCGGCGCAAAAGATGGCGGGCGCGGCGGCTTCTTCTTCAGCGAAAACGGGAAGGGACATTGCGGCAAAAAGAGCAATCAGGGCCAAGCGTTTCATCAGATTTCCTCCAAAAAAATCGCCCCACTATACACCCCGAGTGAGGGCGTGGCTAGTATTCAAACCCCACGAGCCGTGACGGGCCGTTTCCGTAGCGGACGTTTTCCGGCTGGCTGGTCGCCGGAAGGAAAACGACGGGCAGGGAGGGGTCGAAGTAGCGGTTGGTTGGCGTGGGGTCGGCGGCCAGCGCGGGGGCTGGCGCCGCGCGATTCGCTTCGATCGAAGAGGAGGGGAGCGGTCCCACGTTTTGAATGGTGGCAGAATGCAGGGCAATCAAGCCCAGGACGGCGAAGGCCATCGCGACGCGAGTCGCGGGAATTCTTTCGCCGGAAGTGGTTTGCCATAGCCAGCCGAGAAAACCGCGGGGGCGCGCTTCCAAATCGCGAATGCCGGCTTCCACTTTGGCGATCAGGCGCGTTTCGAGGTGTGGGTCGGGCGTTTCGTAGTTCTTGAGCGAAAGCAGTTGCGTCAGCGCCAGGGTGCGGTGTTGGATTTTGCGACAGGTTTCGCATTCCAGCAGGTGCGTGGTGGCTTCGGCGGGCAGGTCGCCGCTATCGTGCGTGAGGCAGATTTGCCGGCATTGATCACATTTCATGGCAGATACTCTTTCAATTCATTCTGCAGTTGTTGGCGCGCATAGAACAAGCGAGAGCGAACCGTACCCTGTGACGTGCCCAGCATCCGGGCGATTTCATCGTGCGGAATGCCTTGAATATCGTGCATGACTACCACGGCTCTATGTTTTTCAGACAACTTCTGCAGCGCGTCGTTCAACTTTTTTTGCAATTCGTTGATGGTGGTGTCGCGCACGGGCGATTCGCGGGCGACGAGTTCGACATAGGCGGGGTCGCGTTCGACGCCTTCATCCATGTTGTCGAGGCTGACGCCCGCGCGCCGATTTCGCTGTTTGAGGAAGTTGATGGTTCGGTTGACGGCGATGCGATAGACCCAGGTGTAGAAGGAGGAGTCGCCTTTGAAGTGTTTGAGGGAGGTGTAGGCCTTGACGAAGACTTCCTGGAGGACATCCTCCGCGTCCTCCTTGTTGCCGGTCATGCCATAGATCAGCGCATAAATCCTGCGGTGGAGACGCCGAACCAATTCGCTGTAGGCGGCCTGGTCGCCGCCGCGCGCCCGCTCCACCAGTTCTCGTTCGTCCGGCTCGGATGGCGCGGTTATGGATCTGTCTTCAGCCATGCAGGGGTGAGGACAGCAGACACGCGCGCGATTTGAAAACCAGAAATCTTGTCGGGTCAGGCCGCGGACACGGGGTCGCGACGATCCGCTTCAATTGCGCGTTGCAGGACATCGAGAACCTGTTCCAGACCCGGCGCGGGAATAATGATCGTATCTCGCCGCCCGCCAACATCTTCCGTGATGCGAAGAAACCGCCCTCTGGGATTTTCCTTCAAATCAAAATAAAATTGTTTTCGCTCAACTTGGATATGCTCACTCATCAAAATATTGTCCACAAAAACCTCCGGTTCCCCAACATCGCCATGTGACAATTCAGCAACGCAAATTGATCAAAACTATTCACGCCAGAGTGGATAGGCAATTCTTTTTCGGCATTCGATATTTTTTACGGACTTGTCGGGTTGAGAAAGATGGCGCTCCCGAGTCCGGCGAGATAGCCGACCTGACCATCGCATTGGGGCAGAAGGCGCTTTGGCGTCAGCGAGTGAACGCTGCCATCGAGCATCGCTGCGTTCATGCGGCGGCGGTGGCGGAAGTGGGCCGTGGGTCGTTCGCGTGCGCGGTCCGCAATGTAGTACCACTCCTCCAACCGAGGGCGCGAGGGAGTGGCCGGCGGCTGGAAGTCGTTGATTTGAATCGCATCGCCCCAAGCCAGCGTTTGGTCCGGCCGGTCCACCCGCCCGATTGACGCTCCCATCGCCCGGCCTTCGGGAGTGTCGGAGAGAAGATAGACATTGATCCCGTAACCGTAGCTCTTCGTTTCAAACTTTTGCATGAACGAAGCGGCTTCGTATGGGAATGCCGGGCAGGTCTCAACGGCGCCTTTCCCGAGATATGGAGCGAGTCGCGCCCGGCTCCGGTCGAGTGCGCGCCCGCCACGGCCTGCTCGTTCGAGGCCCCAATACCAAAGCGCGCCTTCCGGCGTGTTTTCGCGCCAGGGAAAAAATCTTCCGTCGTGGTCGTTGAGATACATGTTGAACGCGATCTGCATCTGTCGAAGATTCGACTGACACGCCGCGCTTCGCCCCGCGGCCATTGCATGCGTGGCCACGGGGGTGAGAATCACCGCCAACACCGCGAGCACTGCGATGACGACGAGCAATTCAATCAGTGTGAAACCCGCGCGCTTCATCAGGGCGCCAGTGGTTCAATAAAGAAAAATTTCAAACCGGCGGCGGAATGATTTGTCCATCCTGTCACTTCACCCGTCGCCGTCACTATTGCCTGTGTCACCGGCGCGGCGTCGGTCAAGGTGTCTCGGGAAACTACAGCGTATGTTGTTCCGGAAACCGCCTGCCACGTCAGCGCCATCGTCGGCGGCGCGCCTGCCGAACGAATCTCGCCGTCCACAAACCCATGATCCACGGCGATGTCATCGAATGACCCTGCGCCCGTTCCGTTCGTGCCGCCCCAATTCAAAGCCGCGTAGTTGAAAATTGCGACATGCGTCACTTCAAAAGATTCAGTTTCGGGCAGCGGCTGCGTCCAATAGAACATCGGCACGCCGTTCACGGTCAGGAGGTTGGTCCACGTCGAGTCCGTGTAAAGGGCGGTCCATGCGCGGCGATGGTATTCGCCTCGCGCGGAGCCGTAGTAGATCACCTCAACGTAGAGATTCGTGTCTTCGGGCAGGTAGGTGTTCACCCCCATGTCGGTGAGGTGATACCAGGGGTCCATGAAAAACCCTGTGGTGTACGCCGCCACTTCGTCGTTGGGGACGGTTCCGCCGATGTTGGCGGAGATGTTCGGGTTGAAGCCTAACGAGTTATTGTTGATGAAATAGTTGAATTCAACAAAATCGCTTCCATCGCGCACGAGATTCGTGTTCGCGGACCAATCGTCCGCCAACGTGCGGTCCGCTCCCATCTTGGCCATGTTGTAGAGGCCGAAGTTTGCGATTTGATAAAACTCCGTCGTGTCGGGAATCGAGCCGCCGTCAATTCGCAGCGTGGCCCGCACCCGGAAGGTGTCGTGATCGGTGAAGACGCGCGGCAGCGGATGCGAGAACGATGCGTTCAGAATAATCATCGGGTCCGTCCCGCCGTCTATGAAATTGCTCTGATCCCACGCTGCGGCGACTCGTTCATTGACGGCGTCGTAATCAAAGAGATCATTGCCCGACGCATTCGTGACGCCTTCATACGTCCAGCGTCCGGCGGTGTTCGTGTCGAAGTGGTCTTCAAAAACACGTTGCCACTGGGCGTGAACGGATTGGATGGCGAGAAGGCAAGCGACAACAAGCGCGGTTCGAACAGCGGACATACTCTTTCCTCGACTCCAAACGCGGGAGCCAGCGCGATCATTCCGCAGAAAGAGAGGGGGACGTGCCGAACGGCGGCGCGTTCATCTCCTCCTTCGCGGAAGAATCTGAACAACCTGGACCGGCTCGTCTTCTGGCTCCCGGTTTCCTCGTCTGCGCCTTCCTCTTTCGAGTGGCCTTTGCAGACTCGCATCCGGTACAGCGGCGCGACCGCGCCCGATTTTCACGGGCTTCCGTGCGCCGATCCAAGAATCCACAACGTTGTGAATCGGGCGCGATACTGCGCCGCCGTGTGGGCCCGGTCAAGACTTTGGAGAGGGAACTTGAGCGGAGGCCGCCGACCTGTAAGATGGGGCCGTGGATATTCACCTTCACACGTCCGGCGCCTCGGTCCTTCAAAACGTCACCATCTGGTCTGCGTTCCTCGCGTGGGTGGTGGCCCAGTTCATCAAATTCACCGCGCACTATCGCCGCACGCGCGAATTGGACTTTCGCTTTTTCGTCAGCACGGGCGGTATGCCGAGCGCCCACTCGGCCATGGTCTGCGCTCTCGCGACGTCGGTCGCGCTGCGCGAGGGCATGCGTTCCACGCTTTTCGCCGTGACCCTCGCCTTTGCGATTGTCGTCATGTTCGACGCGCAAAGCGTGCGCCGCGCGGCGGGCCAGCAGGCGCGCCTCCTCAACCAACTTGTCGCGGAACTGCGCAAAGACCACCACCTTTCCAAAGTGAAGCTTCGCGAGATGCTCGGGCACAGCCGCTATGAAGTCTTTGTTGGGCTCTGTCTCGGCGTCGCCATCGCGCTGATCATTCACGCGCTCACCTGACGCGCGCACCAGCGCGAAAATAGGTTCTGGGATAGCCGCTAATGACTTGCAAAACAGATTCTCCCGGCATAGCCTATTGAGAGGTCGTTATCAATATGCTTCGCGCAGGGCTCGCCATTTTTCTTCTGATCGCCTGGTGTCCGCCCGCGCCCGCCGCGCCGGCGGGACGCGTGGTCGCGACCACGACGTTCGTCGGCGATCTGGTGCGCCGCGTGGCGGATGGCGCGGTGGATGTGCGAACGCTGTTGCCAGAGGGGACGGACCCGCACGGGTTTCAACCCACTCCTCGCGACGCCGTGCTGCTCGCGGATGCCGACCTGATTTTCATCAACGGCGCCGGCCTGGAAGAGCACTACCTTCCGGGCCTTCGGCGCGGGAGCCGCACGAAGGCCCGACTCGTGGACCTTTCCGAACATCTTTCCCTGCGCACGCTCGGCGAGGAGGATCCCGCGCACGCGGGACACGACCCCGGCGAGTTCGATCCGCATGTGTGGCTCGATCCGCTGTTGATGCGGGAGTGGGCGCAGGAAATCGCGCAACGCCTTTCCGAGCGCTATCCCGAACATGCCGCGGCGTTTGCCGCCGCCGCCCAGAAAATGCGGGCGAGCCTTGAGGAATTGAACCGGTGGGCGGTGGCGAAATCCGCGGAGCTTCCGGAGGACCAGCGCTGGCTCGTGGCCGATCACGATTCGCTCGGCTATCTCGCGGATCGCTACGGATTCAGCGTCGCGGGCGCGATCATCCCCGGATTCACCGCCGGCGCGGAACCCGCGCCGCGCGAATTGGCGGAGGTTGAGGACTTGATTCGCGCGCATCGCGTGAGGGCCATTTTCGTCGGACTCGCGCCGCAAAAGGCGATCGCCCGCCGCGTCGCGCAAGACACCGGCGCGCGCCTCGTCGAACTGAACACGGGGTCGTTGGAGGCGGGGCAGCGCTACGAAGACTTCTTTCGATCCACGCTCGGACGCATCGTGGAGTCCTTGAAATGATGTTCACGCACGCTCCTCACGATCCCCAGGCGCCGATTCTTGATGTGCGCGGCGTGTGTGTCCGCTACGGAGCGCGGCAGGTGCTCGACCACCTCACCTTTCAATTGAACGTGGGCGAACGTGTGGCCGTTGTGGGGCCGAACGGGGCGGGAAAGAGCACGCTCCTGAAGGCGATCGCCGGATTGATCGAACCGGACGAGGGATCCGTGAGGGTGTTTGGGCACCGGCCGGTCGGGCATATCTGCATTGCCTATCTCCCGCAGCGCGCGCAAGTGGATTGGAACTTTCCGATCACCGTGTGCGATGCCGTGATGATGGGCCGCGTGGGAGCGCTCGGTCTTTTGAAACGCGCGACGGAAGAGGATCGCAATTTTGTGCGCGAATGTCTTCATCGCGTCGGTTTGTGGGAAATGGCCGCGCGCCAGATCGGGGAACTCTCCGGCGGCCAACAGCAGCGGATGTTCATCGCGCGTTCGCTCGCGATGAAGGCGGAACTGATGCTGATGGATGAGCCTTTTTCGGGGTTGGACCTTCAATCGGAGCGCGCGATTCTGGAGATCATTCGCTCGCTCGCGGCGGAAAAGGTCACGGTCATGATGGCCCTGCACGATCTTCAGATGGCCGCGGAGAACTGCGACCGCGTTTTGTTGCTGAATTGCCGCGCGATCGCCATGGGCGCGCCGTCGGCGGTGTTCAGCGCGGACGCTCTTCGCGAGGCGTATGGCGGACACGCGATCGCCGTGCCGGTGAATGGCGGGAATGTGGTGTGGGGCGATAGCTGCGCGGGAGGGCGTGAGCATGACGGCGATGAGTGAAGTTATTCTCGCGCCGTTGCGCTATCCGTTCATGCAGCAGGGCCTGTTTGCCGCCGTCATGGTTTCCGTGGTGTGCGCGGTGGTCGGCACGTTTGTCGTGTTGCGCGGAATGACGTTTCTCGGCGACGCGCTGGCGCACGCCGTCCTGCCCGGTGTCGCCATCGGCTATGTGGTGCACAACGGCGCGCGCGGGCCGATTTTTTGGTGGGCGTTGGCGGCGGCCATCGGCACTTCGCTCGGCGTCGGCGCGGTTTCGCGAACGGCGAAACTTAAGGAAGACGCCGCGATCGGCATTATTTTTTCCGGCATGTTCGCGCTCGGGGTCGCGATCATTTCAACGATGCGCAGCTATGCGGTGGATCTCACGCACATGCTGTTTGGAAACGTGCTCGGCGTGACCGCATCCGATTTGTGGTTGATCGCCGGGTGCGGCGCGGTCGTCGTCGGCATCATTGCGGCGCTGTTCAAGGAATTTCTCGTGTTGTCGTTCGATCCGGTTCTGGCCGCCACGCTCCGCCTGCCGGTGACGTGGTTGAATCGCCTGCTGCTGGTGATGATGGCCGTGTGCGTGGTCGTGTCGCTGCAAACGGTCGGGGTCGGGCTGATGATGGCGATGCTCGTGACGCCGGCGGCCACGGCCTATTTGCTCACGCGCCGTTTGCACCGGATGATCTTGCTCGCGGCGGCCATCGGCGCGGCGTCCGCCGTGATGGGCTTCTATCTATCCTACTATTACAACATGGCGTCGGGCGCGGCGATTGTGCTGGTGTCCACGGCGATCTTCCTGCTCGTCTGGCTGTTCAGTCCGCGCGGCGTGTTGCGCCGGCGGCATTGAGAATCATTCCGCCTTCGGCGCGCGTTTGCGGCGGGCCAGGAGCGCCTCGCGCACAAAAATAAGTTCCGGCGCTTTCATGAGCGCCGCGAAGCCGAGATACGTCGCGCCGCCCGCGAGAATACTGCCGAACACCGAGACGATCTGCAGCGCCTTTGGCGCGAGGCGCAGATGAACAACCAGAAGGTCATGGGTGAAGATGACCACCGCCGCCATGACGATGGAGCCGCCCAGCGCGCGGCCGGCGGTGATGAGAATGCCGCGCCAGCCGGGCGAACCGATGGCGCGATGGAGCGCGTAGCCCAGCGTGATGCCGTTGAAGGCTTCGGAAATCACCGTCGAGAGCGCGAGGCCCGCGTGTTTCAAATCCGTTGGCCACGTCAAAATGAAAAACCAGTTCATGCAGAAGTTCAGCCCCACGCTCACCAAGCCGATGCGAAAGGGCGTCTTGGTGTTGTGCAGCGCGTAGAAGGCGGGAACAAAAACTTTGGCGAGGCAGAACACAAAGAGGCCCGGCGCATAGAATTGCAGCGCAATCGCCGTGTGCGAGACCGATTCCTGATTGAACCGGCCCGAAGCGAAAAGCATTTGCGTGATCGGGCCCGCCAGCACGAGAAGTCCAACGGCGGCGGGGGCCATCACAAAGAGCAGCGTGCGCAGCGCATGGTTCAAGGTCGCGCGCATCTGCTCCTGGTCGTTTCGCGCCGCGTGGCCGGAAAATACGGGCAGCAGCACCGTGCTCATGGCCGTCGCGAGGATGCCCTGCGGGAAATAGAGCAACCGCTCGGCGAAGAAGAGGGCCGCCGGCGCCCAATCTGCCGCCCAACGCGCGAGCAGCCCGTTGATCATCACGTTCACTTGCGTCACGGAAGAGCCCAGCGCCGTTGGTCCCATCAGCGTGAAGACCCGGCGCACGCGTTCGTCCTTGGTGTCCCATGAAATTCCGGGGCGATAACCGAGGTGAATCATGGTGGGCAGTTGGGCGATGAGTTGAACGAGGCCCGCGGCAAACACGCCCCACGCGACGCCAAAAATCTGTTCCGCCGGGCCGGGGCCCATTCGCGGGCAGACGAGCAACACGAAGAGAATCCAGGTGATGTTGAGCAAGCTTGGCGTGAATGCGGGAAGCGAAAAGCGGTGGTAGGAATTCAGAATGGCCTGTGAGAGCGCGGCGAGGCAGATGAAGAGCATGTAGGGGAACATGATGCGCGCCAACGGCAATACTTGCGGCGCGTGCTCGATCAAATTCGGCGCGGCATATTCCAGCGCATACGCCAGACCGATGCCCGCCGCGACCATTGCGGCGAGCCCGACTCCGACGACGGTGACGACTTTTCGCGCCATCGTCCACGCCGCCGGTTCGCCGGAATCGGCGCGTGTTTTCATGAACACCGGCACGAAAGCGGACGAGAGCGCGCCTTCGCCGAACAGCGCGCGAAACATGTTCGGAATTCGGAACGCGACGACAAAATCCGACATCGCCGACGATGTGCCGAAAACCGAAGCGGTCAGAATGTCGCGGATCAAACCGAGAAAGCGGCTCAGCAGCGTGAAGCTGCCCACCTTGAAGGCCGACCGGACTAGACGGGTGTTTTCCATCGAAAAGCAGGCCGATTGAATCACAAAACCGCGCGCCGGTCACGGAGCATTCCCCTGGATCCCGTGGAGCCATTCCACGGGTTCAAACGAAGCGGCGCCGGCGTCGTATGGCCGGCGCAGCGGGAACGGAACGCGATGGAGCCTACAGGTTTGGATTGACCGAGGACCACTGATTGAGCGGCGGCAGCACGCCCATGGCGATCACTTCGTCGCGGAGCTTGACGAGGTGGCCATAGGAGGTGCGCAGGTCGGCCATTTCTTGTTCCGTGCCGTGCGGCATTTTCCACGCGACGCCGTTGGCGGATAGCGTGGTTTCCATGGCCATCATGATTTTTTCGAACCCCTGCCCGTTGACGTAGCAGCCGGTCGGCCAGGTGTAGCCTTGGCCATCCATGACGGCTTTGATCATCAGGAGGGTTTGGTGCGAGGGGCTTTGGAATGAGCTGCGGCCGCGAAGTTCGATGATCTTTTTGCCGCCTTGCCGGACGTGTTGAACGATTTCGGCCCACTTTTCTTTTGTCAGTTCAGGCGTGCCGATCAAGTCGAGCAGTTTGCGCGAGCCGACTTTTGCGGTGCTCGCGAAAACGGCCATCTGCTCGCCGTGGCCGCCATAGGTGCGGCATCCGGTGACGTCATCTTGCGCGACGCGGAAGTGTTGGGCGAGCGCGGTCTGAAGGCGCGTGCTGTCGAGGGCCGCGAGGGTGCCGACTTTCGAGGGGTGCAGGCCGCTGTGCACGAGAACGGTCAGACCGGTGATGTCGGCGGGATTGAAGATAATCGCGACGAATTTGAGGTCGGGGCAATGGGCCTTGATGTCCTTGCCGAGTTGTTCAGCGATCTGGCAGTTGCCTTTGAGCAGGTCTTCGCGCGTCATGCCTTCCTTGCGGGGAGCGCCGCCGGAGGAGATGGCGTATTTCGCGCCTTTGAGGGCTTCGGCGATGTTGGTGGTCCACGTGACGCGAGCGCCGGGAAATGCGCAGTGATGGATCTCCTCCGCCGCGCCTTTGAGTCCTTTTTCAAAAGGGTCATAGAGGCAGACGTTCGGGGTGAGCCGCATCGTGAGAGCGGCCTGGGCCATGTTTGAACCGATGGCGCCGGCGGCGCCAAGGATGACGAGTTTGTCTTGCGTGATGTAGCTCATGGTTTTCCAATCGTTGGAAGTTTTTTGCGGAGTTATTCCAATCGTTGGAAACGTATCGGGGCGCGACGCCGGGGGCAAGCGTTTGTGGGCGGCTGCGCGCGGTTTCGGGGTTGCCCCGATGAGGTCATCCGCCTTCGCGCAATTTTGGCGTTTGCGTCAGTGCGGTTGTTTTGCGAAGAATACACAAATGGAGATGCAACAAGGTCGCTCATCAGTCGCGGCAGTGGAGAAGGGCACCTGGCAGAGGGTGGTCCAGTGCCTGTTGCGCACCCGCCGGACGGAGGAGCGACTGATCAGGCTCTATCATCAGGCGAAAATCTTTGGCGGCGTTTACACGGGCGTAGGGCAGGAGGCGATCGGCGCGGCGACGGCGCTGGCGGCGGGCCCGGAGGCGTTGTTCGCGCCGTGCATCCGGGACATGTCGGTGCATATTGCGCGCGGCGAGACGTTGTTGAACATCTTCCGGCAGTGGCTGGCGCGCGGGGCGGGTCCGACGCGCGGGCGCGACGGGAATGTGCACTACGGCAACCTCAAGAATGGCGTCTATGCGATGATTTCGCATTTGGGCGCGATGCTGCCCGTGGTGGTCGGCGGCGTGATGGCCCGACGCCGGCTGGGGCACGACACGGTCGGGGTGGCCTACTGCGGCGAGGGCGCGACGAGCACGGGCGATTTTCACGAGGCGATCAACTTCGCTGCGGTGAACGAGACGCCGGTGCTGTTTGTGGTGGAGAACAATCAGTTCGCCTATTCGACGCCGAAGCGGTTTCAGTTCAAGTGCGAGAGCCTCGTCTACCGCGCGCCGGGCTATGGCATTGACGGGCATCTCGCGGATGGCAACGACGCGGTGGGCCTTTTTCAACTGGCGAGCCAGCTTTTTTCCGAAATGCGCAGCCGCCCTCGCGCGATATTGCTGGAGTGCGATACGCTGCGGATGCGCGGTCATGGCGAGCACGACGATTTCGCCTATGTGCCGGCGGAATTGTTGGAGAAATACCGCGCGCGCGATCCCCTCGCTGTGGCGAGGCGGCGGCTGACCCGCGAGAATATTTTCTCCGATGCGGAATTGGATGCGATGGATCGCGCGGTCGAGGCCGAGGTGAACGAGGCCTATCAAACGGCGCTGGCCGAACCGCTGCCCAATCCGGCGACGCTCCTGAAAGGGATCTATGCCGATGATTGAGCTGACCTATCTTGAGGGCATTCGCCACGGCTTGCGTCGCGTGATGCGCGATCACAAGAGTGTGCTGCTCTATGGGCAGGACGTGGGGCCGTTCGGCGGCGCGTTCAAAATGACTTCGGGATTTCAGGAAGAGTTCGGTATCGAGCGCGTGTTCGACGCGCCGATCAGCGAATCGGCCATGCTCGGCGCGGCGATTGGCATGGCCACGCAGGGGCTGCGTCCGGTTGTGGAATTGCAATTCGCGGATTTTGGGACGACCGCGCTCCACCAGATACTGAACAACGCCGGCACGACCCACTATCGCACCGGCGTCGCCGTGCCGCTCACGGTGCGCGCGCCGTGCGGTGGCGGCTTTGGCGGCGGGCCGTTTCACTCCGAGGAGTTGGAGGCGATTTTTTGCCACATGCCGGGCATTAAGGTGGCCTATCCGGCGTTCCCGTCGGATGCGCGGGCGATGATGTATTCGGCGGTGATGGACCCCAACCCGGTGATTTTCCTCGAAAACAAACACCTGTACCGGCACGTGAAGGAATTGGTGCCCGAACCGTTCACGCCGCTGCCGCTGGGCACGGCGCGCGTGTGCAGAACGGGTCGCGATGCCGCCGTGCTGACGTATGGCGCGATGGTGCACGAGGCGATGCGCGCCGCGGAGCGCATCGCGTCGGAGGCGGGCTACGAAGTGATGGTGTTGGATATGCGCTCGCTCAAGCCGTATGACGAAGACGCGGTGATCGCGGCCGTCGCGGCGACGAGTCGCGCTTTGATTGTGCACGAAGGCTGGCGCACATGCGGCTTCGGCGCGGAGCTTTCCGCGCTCGTCGCGGAGCGCGCGTTTCATTTGTTGGATGCGCCGATCCGGCGGCTCACAGCGCCGGATTGTCCCGTTCCGTATTCGCCGGAACTGGAAAACGCCTATCGTCCGAATGCGGAAAAAATCGCCGCCGCGCTGGCGGAACTCATCGAGTATTAGGAGCACATCGTGGGCAACACTCCCATCATCATGCCGCAAATGGGCCAGAGCGTCGCCGAGGGCACCATCGTCAGGTGGCGAAAAAAGATCGGCGACACGGTGGCGCTCGACGAAATCCTCGTCGAGATCGAGAGCGACAAGATCAGTTTTGAAGTCGAAAGCCCGGCCGCGGGGCGGTTGACCAGCACGCTCAAGTCCGAAGGCGAAAAGGCCGCCGTCGGAGAAACGATCGGATTGATTCAGGCGGATACGCCCGCGCCGGCGCCGCCGCCGAAGGAGGGCAAGCCCCACGCGGGCGGGGGCCAGGAGCAGATTCTGGTCTCCACGAATGGCGACGGCGAGTTGGACGCATTCGAATTCGAGTCGCTGCCCGACATCACACGCGACTGGTATTCGCCGTATGTCCTGCGGCTCGCCGTGCAAAACAACGTCACGCTCGACGAGTTGAAAACGATTCGAGGCTCGGGCCGGCAGGGGCGGGTCACGCGCCACGACATGTTGAAATATCTCGCGCGCCGCCCGAGCAAGCCCGATGCGTCGGATCCGGGCGCGGAGGAGCCGGCGCTGGACATCAAGTCGCGCGTGAGCCACGAGGACGAAGTGGTGCCGATGACGACCATGCGCCGCACGATCGCCGACCATATGGTGCAATCCATTCGCACCAGCGCGCACGTCACCATGGTGCACGCCGTGGATGTGACCAAGATCGTCGCGCTGCGGGAACGCATCAAAGACGACTTCCTTAAAAAGCACGGCGTGAAGATGACCTACACGGGCGTCATGCTCTTTGTGACCGCGCGCGTGTTGCGCCAATTCCCGAGCATCAACAGCTCGGTGATGGGCACGAATATCATCCGGCACAAGCGCGTGAACATCGGCTGCGCGGTCGCGCTCTCGGATGAGAGCCTTGTGGTGCCGGTGCTCAAAGACGCGGATCGAAAGTCGTTTCCCGTTATCGCGCAGGAGTTGGACAATTTGATCGAGCAGGCGCGCAAGAAGGCGCTGACCCGCGCGGATATCGAGGGCGGCACGTTCACCATGTCGAACTTCGGATCGTTCGGGAGCTTGAGCGGCACGCCGCTGATTCACCAGCCGCAGGTCGCGATTCTCGGCATGGGCGCGGTGTTCAAGGCGCCGGTGGTGGTGGATAACGCCGTTTGCATTCGCGATCAGTTGTATTTGAGCTTCTCCTTCGACCATCGCGTGATTGACGGCGCGATGGGCGGGCGCTTCCTGAACGCGATCCAGCGGGCCACAGAGGCGCTGGACGAAAAAGCGCTGGATGTGGCCGCGTTGTGAATTCGATTGCGGTGCGGCGCGCGCTTTGCTAGAACGCGCGCGCTATGGGACAACAACACAGAATTCAAGTCAAACGCAAGGCCCGCATCCGTCGCGTGAAGCGCAAGCGCGCGGAATCCCGCGCCCGCAAGCCCGCCGGCAAGTAGCCTCCGGCGCCGACCATGCCTTTCTTTAAAAACGGAACGTGACAGCGTTCCGGTCCCTTCCTATGCTCTTTTCACAGGAGCAATGTCATGGTTCTCGTTGTGGATGACGATCACACGATCGTCAAATTGGTGAAGGAATTATTGCAGATGGAAGGCTTCGAGGTCCGCACGGCCTACGATGGAGAACAGGCGTATGCGCAGCTTCGCGACCCGAAGTGCAAGGGCATGTTGCTCGACCTCTTTATGCCGCGGCTGAATGGAGCGGGCCTGCTCATGCTCATGACGGCGGAGAAAATTTCCATCCCCGTGATCGTCATGGCGGGGTCCCCGGATTTTGACGAAGAAGAGCTGAAGCAATTTCCCAACGTGAAGCGGATGCTGCGCAAACCCTTCTATCCGGAAGATCTGGTGGCCGCCGTTCACGAGTTTTTCGGCAAGAAGAAGTGATGCCCGCCCGCATTCGTTTTCTCGCTCTCTGCGCGATGGTCTTCGCCGCCGCCGCGCTCCTCTCCTCGTGCCGGTCCTATTCGCGCAGCGTGGAGCACGGTTTCCTTTCCCGCCGCGCGCCGGGGATCAAGCCCACGATCGCCGTCACCGATTTTGAAAACAAGGCGAGCTTCAACGGCCAGTGGAATCTGGGACAGGGCATGGCCGAATTGCTCACGGCCGAATTGGTGGATTCCGAACGCGTCGTGGTGCTGGAGCGACAGCATCTGGACGACGTGGTCGGTGAGATTGTGCGGCAGGGCCGGGACCTGTTCCGCCAGGAGGGGCGCGTCGAAAGGGGACGGCTGAAAAATGCGCAATATCTCGTGCGCGGCGTGGTGACGGATTTCACGGTGACCGGCGACTCCTCGGGTTGGTTCAGCAACTCGTCGTTCGGCATTCGCGGACGCGGCCAGCGCGCGCGCGTGGCCATCGCGGTGCAAGTCTCCGATGTCGCCAGCGGCGAGGTCATTTCATCGGCCAAGACGGATGCGTCGGTGTCTTCGGGCGGCTTTGGCGGAACGGCGAACTACAAAGGCGTTTCTTTCGGCGGCGACGCGTTCTTTCGCACGCCGTTGGGGCGCGCCACCGAAAAAGCGATCGCGAGAGCGGTGAGCCAAATCCTGCACGACCTGCCCGTGGCCCAATGGCAGGGGCGCGTGGCCGAAGTCAGCGGAAACACGGCGATTATCAACGGCGGGCGGAATGCGCGGCTCAAGGTGGGGGAGAAATTCGCCGTGCGCGAAGCGCCGCGCGAAGTCACCGACCCCGTGACGGGCAACACGATTGAAACGGTGCCGGGCCGGGTGATTGGACAGATTCAAATTCGTGAAGTAAATGATGAGTCGTCGCACGCCGTGTTGTTGCAGGGCGTTGCGCGCAGAGGAGATTGCCTTGAAGCTTTGCCATAAAATCGTGTGGTTGATCGCCCTGACCGCTCTAACGCTGACCGGCGCCGCTTGCCGCCGCGCAGCTCCGCCCGCCGCGTCCGGCGGCGCGACGATTTCGATGGAAGAATTCGCGCGCCTCGCCGAAAACGCATCCGGCGTGGTGCTGGTGGATTTCTGGGCGACCTGGTGTGGGCCTTGCCGCAAGATGAAGCCGCTCTTCGAACAAGCGGAAAGGGACTACGCCGGACGCATCGGCTTTGTCGCGGTGGATGTGGATCAAAACGCGCAACTGGCCAACAAATATCGAGTGGAAGCCATCCCGACCTACATCGTTTTCAAAGACGGGAAAGTTCAAGAGACTCGCGTCGGCGCCATGGAGGCATCGGACTTCAAGGCTTGGCTTGATTCGCTTATTCAATGATCACCTTTCTCAAAGGCCTATTGGTCGAAAAGGACCCCGCCCGCGTCGTGCTCGATGTGGGCGGCGTCGGCTATGAACTCACCATTTCACTGACCACCTACGACCGGCTGCCGGACGAAGGCGCGCCGTGCCAGCTCCAGACCTACGATCACATTCGAGAAGACGCCCACGATTTGTTCGGTTTTGCGACCGACGATGAGCGGCAGCTTTTCAAAATGCTGCTCTCCGTCAGCGGCATCGGACCCAAGACAGCGATGGCCGTGTTGAGCGGGCTTTCCGTTCGCGAACTCAAGGCCGCGATCGTCGAGCGCGACGTGAAACGGTTGAGTTCCATTTCTGGCGTCGGCAAGAAGACCGCCGAGCGGCTGGTCGTGGAGCTGAAGGACAAGTTCACCGCGGGCGAGTCGCTCGAAGCGGTTGCGGGCGCGAAAAATCTCTCGCCGGACGACATGAAATTGCGCGACGCGATCCTCGCGCTCATTTCGTTGGGCTATAAGCAGGCGGAGGCGCAGGTGGCGGTGAAGGAGGTTTCCGAAAAACTTGGTCGCGGCGCGGCGGTCGAAGATGTGGTGAGAAAGGCGCTGGCATCCCGATGAGCGAGCGATTTGTCACCGACACGTTGAGCAAGGCCGACACGGAATTCGACATCAGCCTTCGCCCCGGGCGCTTTGCGGATTTTGTGGGTCAGGCGAAGGTGCGCGAGCGCTTGGAACTCTTCGTGCAGGCGGCCAAGGGGCGAGGCGAGACGCTCGACCATCTGCTGCTCTTCGGACCGCCCGGCCTCGGCAAAACCACGCTCGCCTACATCGTCGCCGAGGCGATGGGCGTGAATGTCAAATCCACCTCCGGTCCCGTGATTGACAAAGCCGGCGATCTGGCCGGCCTGCTGACGAATCTCGAAAAGGGCGACATTCTGTTCATTGACGAAATCCACCGCCTGCCCCGGCAGGTGGAGGAATATCTTTACTCCGCGATGGAAGACTTTGTCATAGACATCGTGATTGATCAGGGACCGAACGCGCGGTCCGTTCGCCTCAACATTCCGCGCTTCACGCTCATCGGCGCGACAACGCGGAGCGGCTTGCTGACCGCGCCGCTGCGCTCACGGTTCGGTTTGTCGAATCGCCTGGATTATTATTCCGCCGATGAACTGAAACTCATCGTCGAGCGGTCCGCCAAAATCCTGAACGTGGATGTGGATGAGAAGGGCGCGGTGGAAATTGCGCGCCGCTCGCGGGGCACGCCGCGTATTTGCAATAATCTTCTCCGCTGGGTGCGGGACTACGCGCAGGTCAAAGCCGGGAACAAGATCACGCGGGAGGTCGCCGATCGCGCGCTGGCGATGCTCGATATTGATGAGCATGGCCTCGATGAAATGGACAAACGCATTCTCGAAACCATTGTCCACAAATTTTCTGGCGGCCCGGTGGGCGTGAATTCACTCGCGGTTTCCGTGGGTGAAGAACCGGGCACGATCGAAGAAGTGTACGAGCCTTATCTTATCCAGGAAGGCTACCTCAAGCGCACGCCGCAGGGCCGCGTCGCGACCGAGCGCGCCTATGCGAAGTTCGGATTGAAACCGCGCCCGGCGCAGGGCGAACTGCTTTGACGCTCGCGCGCCGACTACGGCGCGCCCGGTTCCTGCAGCCACGCGCGGACGCGATAGAACAGCGTCGTATCCGATCCCGATTCCGCAAACACGTTCGTGCCGCTTTGTCCGACCCATGTGGAGGCCGTGGCCCATGGGCCGGCAAGTTGAGTCGCGGACTCCAGCGCATATCGGCGTTCGATTCCAAAATAGCCGGGCCCGGAGGCGGCGAATGTGGGGATGAAGACGAAGACCGACGAGCCAATGTTCGAGATTGAGAGGCGCGACCCGCTCGCAGCGTTCGTCGGTTGCGAACCGTAAATATATTCCTCGTCGTTCCGGATACCGTCGTAGTCCCAATCGCCGTAGCCGACCGCGTTGGTCGTCAGGAAATGGAGCAACTGCCAGTTGTCGGGAATTCCATCCTGATTCTCATCCAATTGCGGAACAGTGCCGGGCGAACCGAGCAAATTTCCCAACCGCCAGGCCGCAGGATCGTTGCCGAACGCGGCGTTGGTCGTCTTCTCGATCGAATATCCGCCGCCGTTCGGCGCGACGGGCCACGGCGCGATGCCGCGGAAATCCACCTGATCGGCGATGGCGTAGGGCGCGACGCCGTTGGTTTCGGGGTCGAGCGGCTTGCGCAAGCGAATGCTTTCGCCGGCTTTGTCGAGCTTGCCAGTGAAAGGACCGAAAATCGGAATCGAGGCGGGCAGGTCATACGCGGCGCGGAACTGCGACGGGTCCGTCGAAACGACCAGCGCATAGCCGTTGGGCGCCAGGCTGCGATTGGTTGGGAAGGTGTAGCTCACCGCGCTGGTAAGTTTCCACCGGTTCGTGGGCCGCGCGGGATCGTAGAGCGGAACGACGCTGTTCGAGAGATTTCGGAGTTCGATGAACTCGTAGCCGTTCGAGCGCGGCAGATACATGATTTCCGAAATGACAATCGGTCCGACGCGCGGCGGCGAATTGGTCGCGCCCGGCGTGGCGCTTTCCATCGGCACGAACAAAACGCGACCGTCGCTGGTCGCGTGCCGTCCGAACGGGACGTAGCGCTCGGCCGCGCCGAACTCAAACATCACATGGTAGTCGCCCGGCACGCCGTTGCTCGCGGAGGAAAGATGAACCTCTTCGCCCAATTCGCTGAAGACGAAGGGGACGATGCAGGCGGGATTCGTCGGGTTGTTGAACTCGCTTTCAGCGATGACGAAATAGCCGCCGGCATTGAGCACGGTTCCGGTGGGGATGATGTACTTGCCGAGTTTTGCGGGCGAGTCGCTCAACAGCCATCCGCCGATGGAGATACTGTTTGTGGTGGTGTTTCGGAGTTCAACCCAATCGGGATAAATATCGGAGTGGGAGAGCAGCTCGTTGATCACCACAGCATCCAACGGCAGCGTCGGCTCTTCACGCCCGGGCGTGCCGCGAAAAACGGCGCTCGCCCGCCACGAGTTCGACTCGCCCCAGCTATCGAACGGCGCGAGAGGATTGACGATGGTGAGCGAGTAGCCTCCGCCATCCGTTTCGGGATACCACGGCGAATACTTGAACGACAAAATGACTTCGTTGCGCGGGTCGAGCAGCGTGATCTTCTCGCCCGCGTTGTCGAGCGCGCCGCTGTAAACGCCCGCGATCGGAAGGCCGGCGGGGTCGTAGCCGTTCGTGAACGCGGCCATGTTTCGCACCACCGCGACGAGGCCCGAGGGGGCGAGGGTGTAGTTCGTGAAGGCGAACGAGATCCCGTCCGTGAACTGGACGCCCGCGAGATGGATGGCGTTGGTTCCAATATTCTTCAGCTCAATGAACTCCTGATCGCCGTCCCCCGAAGGGTGATACATGATTTCGGTGATGCGCAACTGGTCGAGAAGCGCGCCGGGGTTGCCCGCGAAGTTGGTGGAGGCGATGCCCGCGCCGCCCGCGTCGCGAAGTTCGAGCGCGCCGCCGCGCGCGGACAGATTGCCCTTGTACGGCCCCACGACCATCCGCGATTCGTTGCTGCGCGGGCTCACAGGGCGCGCGCGAAACGCCGGCAGGTTCGGCGACAAAAATAAATTGGAGCGCGCGGCCACCACGGTGCCCGGCTCGAACGTGAATTTCACCGCGTTGGAAACCGACCACCCGGAGAGATCCACGGCAACGGCATTCGTGTTGCGCAGCTCGATGTATTCCTGCGCCTGGTTCGAGTTCGCGGGCGAAAATTCAATCACGCCGAACTGCAGTTGGGGGCTTTCCAGTTGCGCTCGCGGAATGCCGACGCCGTTGGTGCCGAGCGGTCCGCTGTGCGTCTGAAAAAGATGGGTGCGGCGCACGCTCAAATACTGGTTGGTCAGCAGGGCGAGCGCCGCCTCGAAGGTTTGATTCGATCCATAAGGATTGCCCCACCGCGCCCGATCCAGCAGCACATCCGGCGCGAGATTGGTGTAGAGCTGTGCAATGCGGGATTCGTAGCGCAGTTCCCCCGCGGGCGCGCCGTTGGTCTGAAGCAACTGGTCCATCAACGTGCGCAAGCGGCGAAGATACATTTCGCGAATGACCGGCGTTTTGTGAACGGCGTCAATCAGGCGGTTGAATCCGCTGTCGCTCTTCTGATGGTTCGAATCGCCAAACAGCGGATGGCTCGGCGAGCGATTGGTGGGCGCGGGAATCACGTCCTTATCCGCCCAGATGGTGTCGTTGAGCACGCCCCCGTTGTTCGTGGTGTAGTTCCGGCCGAACGTCAAATCCTTGTCCCAAGGGAGGAGGGTCCAGTCGCGATCGCCTTCGGTGTCGCGATAGGCGTAATAATTTTTCGCGATGTGGTCGTTGTCGTGAATGATCGTGGTCGCGGCGATGTAATTCAAAAGGGCGGGCAGGTCGGCATTGTCGAAGAGAGATTTTTCGCGGGCGGACGGCGTGAGGTTCGTGGCGACGCCGGCCACGATCGCCTGCAAGTCGGTGTTCGGCTCGTCCTGGCGCGTCTTCTTTTCCACGCCGCTGGAGGAACTCGTGAAGGTGTTGAACATTTTGTAGAGCGCGCCGCGGTCGCTGAGCCCCTGCCGCCGCAGGTACCGCTCGCCGGGCTGTTCCATCCAGACCGCCACGCTGTAGAAGTTTCCGTTTTGCCGCACCTGCACCGGCATCGTTTCGCAGTAGGGCGCGCCCGCATCGCGATAGGTTTCCATGGCGAGGATTTGCCGGATGTAGGTTTTGTCGCTGTAGGCGCTTTGAAGGTTGAACTCCTCGACCGCTTCCTGGTTGGTCGCCCAGTTGAAATAGTGGCCCTTGCTGAACTCGAATTTGAAATGAGGCTTCCGCCAATTCTGCGAGCTGTTGCCGCGAACGCGCGCGAAGGCACCGTCGTAAAACTGGCCGTCGAAATAGACAAACACGTTCGTCGCGTTCAGGTTGTTGCCGCCGCCCACTTTCACGTGCCAGTTCGTGTTCTGCACGAACCACTCGAACACGCGCAGGCTGGTCGTCACCGAGGGATCCTGCGCCACCGTGCCCAGCCATTGGGCGGTGTCCTCCGCGAGCGGCCAGCGGTTCGTGACGCCGTTCGTGCCCACCGCGCTCACGAAGTAGCGGATCATCTGACCGGTGGAATAGGAGGAGGCCGGAATGGCGGCCGAAAAAATATCGCCGGTGGAGGGCAGCAGCGGAATCGTAACGGCGTTGGTGAACATCACGACATAGCTGAGCGTTGCCGTCGCCAGGCCGGCCGCCGTTTGCGGGATTCGCGCTTGCACCATCAGGTCTTCACTGGGCATCGGGCGGGCAGGGGTGTGGCTCACGCCGAAGATGGGCGGACCAAGTTGCTCTACGCCCGCCGAGTTGGTGGCGAGCGGCGTCGGTAGCTGGAAGTAGCGGCGCAGTCCGTTCTCGATCGAAGGCTTCTCCGTCGCCAGCAATCGCGGCAGAATCAAAAAGTCCGAACTGTTCGCCGATTGGTTGAGCCCGTGAATGGCGAGGACGTTCGTGCCGAGCCGCAGATATTCCTCCGCGTTCGGCACGTGATAGCCCGCGAAATCTGCGCCGTCGTTTAAAACCGTCGCCAGCGAATTCCACGTGTTCACGTCCTGATCGTTGGCGCTCGCGATTTCCTCGCCGTTCAGAAAGGCGACGAATCCGTCGTCAAATTTCATGTGGAGGTCGAGGGCGTCCAGGTCCTCTGGTTTCGCGACGACGAACGGGATGCGGATGTAGATGGTCCCGTTGGCGTTAAACATAATGTTCGACACGTTTGATCGGATATCCGGCCGGTAGTCGGGCGGATATTCCGGCGGCACGTTGTCGTAGCCCACCCCGAGCCATCCGTTAGTCCACGCGTCGTCATTAAAATCAGGATCGAGCCAGTCGTAGCCGAGGCCGTCATTCGACGGCACGAGATAACGGCATGGCGCGTTGGTCTCGATCAGCAGATTGGTGATCGAACCGGGCGCGATGCCGAACGAGACATCCGGAACTTGCGGCGGATATTCCGGCGCATACGCCGTCGCGATGTCGCCGCCCGGTTTCGTCAGCGCCAGATATTCGCCGCTCGATTTCAGCTTGAAGTTGGTATGCAGCTCGGAGCCGGAAGACGCCCGGTTCTTGTCGGAGGCGAACACGAGCACGAATCCGCCCGGCGCGATATTGGTGGAGGGGAACGTCCACTTGGACAAATTGTTGCTGTTGTCCGTCAGGCGCCAGCCCGCGAGGTCCACCGTCGTTGTGCCCGCGTTGTAGAGTTCGATCCAAGAGGAATAGTCATGGTCTTCATCCGTGAGCGTGTTGGAATTGACCGCCATGAACTCGCTCAAAATCACGGAGGACGCCGCGCGCGCGGGCGCAGAGACCGCAAGCCATCCCGCCAGAGCGGCCGCCGCCCATCGCGGCAATCTGAAAAGCGCGCTGCGCATGTCTAATTTCCCAAGCGGAAGTTTATGCCGGCGCGAGGGCTGTTTCCATCCGTCGTGAAAAATCCCGTCAGGTTCCCGGCGTTCAGCAGGGCGTTTGTTCTCAGGCTGTAGGAGGCGCTGTTTCCGATGATCAAGTTGTTCAGCGATGTGTTCGATGCGATTCCGTAACAATTCCCGACCAAATGGTTGAAGGCGACAAAGTTTCCGTTGCCTTTGAGGTGAATGCCGCCGCTCGGTTTGCCGACCAGCCCGTTGCGCTCCGCCATGTTGTAGATCATCAGGCTTTGCCCATTCGCGGTGATGCCCTTTTCGCGGTTGTTGATGGCGTTGCAGCGGATGAAGAGGCTGCCGACACCGCTCTTGATTCCGTCGGCCCAGTTGCTGATCGAAGTGCACCGGTAATAGACCACATTGTCGGAGGCGTCGTTCCGCGCCTTGATGCCGTCGTCGCACGCCAGCGAAATGGAATCCTTCACCGCCGATCCAGTCTGAATTTCGATGCCCTCGCCGCGCCGGCCCGCCGCGTTCAACTGCGTGTTCGCCGCGATGCATCGGGCCACGACCAATCCAGGGCCGCCGTGGATGCCGTCGTGCGAATTTTGCGAAGTGACGCAATCCGTCAGCACGGCGGAGGAATGCGCGAGAAAGCCGTGGTCGAAGTTGTCGTAGGACGTGTTCCGCATGAACACGCTGCCCTCGTCGGCGATCACGCCATCGCCCTTTTCAAACGCCTGCACCGTTCGGCCGTTTTGACCCGCCATACAGTTGGCGATAGTCGAGGCGGGGCCGACCAGGATCCCGTCGCGAAAATTGCGGATGGCCCGAATGTTCCGCACCACCGTATTCGTCGCCAGTTCACCCGCAATCCCCGCGTTGCCCCATCGCGTGACGGTGCCATTCTGAATGATCGTTCCCCGCGCGTCGGGCAGCACCTCGATTCCGTTTTTCGACGAAAGCTCCGTGCCCCGCAAAACGTGGCCGCGCAAATCGAGGCTTACGCCGCTCACGGTGATCGTGATCGCGTTCGTCGGATCGCCCGTGCCGTTCGTGTAGGCGTTGAGGCCCAGATCGAAGAGCATGTCCGTGCTGTTCGCGGTCACTTGGTGCACCTCGGCGGCCAGCACGTTCGTTCCATTCACGAGGTTGGTCGGCGAGACGAAAAACTCGAAATAGGTGTCGCGCGGATCGCCGTTCGTATGGTTGCCGTTGGGCACGGAAGTCGCCGCGAGCGTCGTGTAGGTGATCGGCCCGGCGGGCATGTTGTCCCGCAGCACCTCGTTCCCATTCAGATAAACCACGATGCCGTCGTCGCGCCGCACGAACAGATCCATGTGCGTGAATTTCGATTTGTTCTCCACCTCGAACGTGGACCGGAAATAGGTCGTGATGTATTTGCTGGAGGGGTTCGGGCCAAAACTGTTCGTCGTGACCACGTTCAAATAGCCGTAGCCCAACAGCGCCGGCCCGCTGCGCCACGCGGAATCGTCAAACCCGTTCGTCGTCCAACCGGCCCCGAGGTTGCTCCCGTCATCGAGATATTTCCAAACCGACCCCGCCGCGATCAGCTCCCCGTTCACCGCGGAAATATCCTCCGTCAGCACATAGCTGCCGGCATTGGTGATCGTCATCGGAATTCGACTGGCGGAAATCTCGAACGCTCCATCCGCCGCGTGGGCCGAACGCAGCGCGGCCACGCCGGCGAGCAGCGCCAGCGCCGCGAGCATGGGTGAGGCAGGTCGCATGGCGAAGGACCTCAGTGGTTGAAGTTCACCCACGGCGCGTTGGTGTTCGCATCCGAAGCGATATTGCCGCTGAGGTTGCCCGGCGCGATGGAAAACTCCGCCGTCGGCGAACCGTTCCCATTCGCGGATGCGGAGTTGCGCACCACGAGATTGTTCGTGGCCAGCACATTGAAGCCCACCGCGTTTTGGCCCGCGTGGTTCAGGTCCAGGCGATTCGCCGTGCCGGTAACGAGAAACCCGTTCGTGAAATTGTTGAACGACGTGACCACCTGCACATAACTGTTGCTCGTGGCCAGAACGCCGCCGTCGCGATTCCCGTCGGAAACGCACTGCGAAACGGACGCGCCATCGCCCACGCTGATGCCGTAGTTCCTGTTTTGCAGCGCCAGGCTGTTCACGATGTTCGCGCCCCCCTCCAGCGCCCGCACGCCGTCGCTTCCGTTTTGCATCAACGTGCAATCGCTCACCTGATTGCCCGTGCCCGCCAGCAGCCCATGGCCGCCATTCGAGCGAATCGCGCATCCCACCACCACGCTGCCCGGTCCGGTCCGAATCCCGTCGTTTCCGTTCCCGCGCACGGCGCAATAGGCGATGGTGCACGCGCCGTTCGTCGCCAGGATTCCCACGCTGCTGTTGTCGCGCACCACACAATCCCGCACCACCGACGCCTCGCCCACCTCGATCCCTTTCCCGCCGTTCAAAAAAATGTTGCAGTCATACGCCAGGCTCGCCGGGCCCAACTCGACCCCGTGGTACATATTCCCCGCCACCATCAACTCGCGAATCGCGCTGTTCGGCGAAGAAAGCAGGCTGATGCCCGTGCCCCAGTTCCTCACGATTCCGTTCACGATCCGGATGTTCGTCCGGTTCTGACCGATAATGCCATAGTTCGCCCCATCGCCCGTCAGCGTAAACCCGTTCAAATCCAGCGTCACGTGATCCGCATTGATCACAATGCCGTGACCGCCCGTGCCCGTCAGATTCTCCGTCACCACAAAGCTGCCCGAATTCGTGATCGTCAGCGGAATCATGAACTGCGCGATCTCGTAACGGCCCTCGCCGGCCAGCGCCGCCAGTGCACACCACACCCACGCCCATGTCGCAAGGAATTTCTTCATGCCAGCACCTCGAAAGATGTCGAAGCTGTATTCGTCGTCACTCTTAAAAATTCCAACCATTGGAAAATCGCGCTCCGAAATTTCCAACGGTTGGAAAAGTGATACATTACTCCCATGCCCGTTCCCGACAAGGTCAAAACCAAACTTCAGGCGCTGCCCGACAAACCCGGCGTCTATCTCATGCGCGACAAAAACGGGCGCATCATTTATGTCGGAAAAGCCGTTTCCCTCCGCAATCGTGTCCGCCACTACTTCCAGGCCGGCACCCGCCGCAGCGCCGCCCCCAAACTCCGCAGCCTCATCCACAGCATCGCCGACTTCGACATCCTCGTCTCCCACAACGAAGCCGACGCCATCCTCGCCGAAGGCCGGATGATCAAAGAATACCGCCCCCGCTTCAACGTCGCCTTCCGCGATGACAAGCGGTTCCTCATGCTGAGGATTCGCCTCGACGATCCCTTCCCCCGCCTCGAAACCTGCCGCATGGATAAAAACGACGGCGCCACCTGCTTCGGACCCTATTCCAATTCCGGCGCCGCGCGCGCCGCGCTCGAATTCACCGAAAAGAAATTCGGCCTTCGCCAATGCCGCCCGCTCATCCCCGGGCCCGAAGACCACCAGCACTGTCACAACGACATCATCCGGTTCTGCTCGGCCCCGTGCATCGCAAAAATTACCCGCGAGGGCTACGCCGCCCGCGTCGCCGAAGCCTGCGCCTTCCTCCGTGGCGAACGGCCCGATGTGCTCCAGGAGCTTGAGGCGGCGATGACCCGCGAAGCCGAAGCTCAAAATTTTGAAAAAGCCGCCGCCCTTCGCGACACGCTGCTTCTCCTCCGATCCGCCATCAAACAGCGCGCGCGCGGCGCGAAATCCCTGCAGATCGAATCCGCCGAAGCCTGCGAAGGGCTCGCCGAACTTCAAACCGCGCTCGCCCTTCCCGAACCGCCGCGCGTCATCGAATGCTTCGACATCTCGAACATCTCCGGCACGCACGCCGTCGCCAGCATGGTCGTCGCCGTGGATGGAATTCCCGCGCCTCAACGCTATCGCCACTTCCGCATCCGCACCGTTGAAAGCATTGACGATCCCGCCATGATGGCCGAAGTCATTCGCCGCCGCTACACGCGCGTCCTCGCCGAGCAACAACCGCTGCCCAACCTCGTCCTCGTGGATGGCGGCGTCACCCAACTCGGCGCCGCGCGCCGCGAACTGGCCCAACTCGGCCTCGCCGCGCAGCCCAGCGCCGGACTGGCCAAGCGATTTGAAGAACTCGTCGTCTCGGAAAAAATGTCCGACCCGCCCGTCCGGCTCCCCGCCGATTCCAACGGATTGAAAGTCGTCACCCGCCTGCGCGACGAAGCGCACCGGTTTGCGCTCACCTTTCATCGCGGGCTGCGCCTGCGGCGGATTCGCGAATCCGCCCTCGACGAAGTCGCGGGTATCGGCGAGAAGCGAAAGCAGATTCTGCTCAAGCATTTCGGATCCGTCGCGCGCCTCCGCCGCGCGACGGAAGAGGAAATCGCCGCCGTCCCCGGCGTCGGACCGGTCATGGCCAAACTCATCCGCTCAACCCTCGCCGCGATGCTCCTGCTGCTCGCCGCGCCCACCTTTGCGCGCGCCGCGACCTCAACCTGGAACGAAGTGGCGGCGGCCGGGATGGATCTGCGCCTCGAAACGCCCCGCGCGCGCGCCGTGCTCGACGCGCCGGAGTTCTCGTGGCGGCATGCGGAAACCGAACATTTTGTGGTGCATTTTGAAAACGGCATCTTCGCGGCCAAGGTGGCGCGGATGGCGGAATTTTTTCAAACCGCCATCGCAGAGGACCTGCGCGGCCTCGAAGATCGCGCGAACGGACGATCGCACATCTTCATTTTTCGGAACCCTGCGGATTGGAAACAATTTCTCTCGCGCTCCGGAACCGGCGTGGCCGCGTGGACCTTTTCGTTTGTCGAGGGGCCGGTGATGTATCTTCAACCCACCGCCGATCTTGGATCGAGCGCCGGTGTGCTCAGCCACGAAATGGCGCACCTGGTCATCAATCGCTTCATGGCCGGCGAATTGCCGTTGTGGCTGAACGAAGGGCTCGCGGAGTGGTACGGCGAATTTGCCTACGCGGAATTCAAGGGCGTGAAAAAAAGCCGTCGCGGCGTGTTCCGCGCGCTGCCGAAAACATGGCCCATTCGCGAAACGCTGCGCGCCCGGTCGTATCCGCGCGACGCGCGGAAGGTGGATGAGTTTTATCAACAATCGAAGTATCTCGTTGGATTTCTCCAACTCGAAAAACCCGAAGCCTTCGCGAGTTTTGTTGCCGACCTCGCCGCCGGCGGCGCGCTCGACACCGCGCTGACCCGCCATTACGGGTTTTTGAACGACGCCGAATTCGAAAAGGCGTTCTGGAAATTCGCTCGCTAACCCGTTGCCCGCCAAAAAGTTCCAACGGTTGGAAATCCGGCCGAAAAAAGTTCCAACGGTTGGAAAAAATCGCGTGGTTTTTTCCAACGATTGGAAATACCGTCGCTGTCCAAATGATCTACCGCAATAGCGCGATGAAGTCCATGGAGTGGAGCGCGTTCGCCGCGCTTCCCCCGGAACAGAAGGCGGCGTTTTTCATGCGGGATGGCGCGATTTATCACGCGCTGATCTCGCAGCAGTTCGATCGCCGCCTGCTCGACCGCATCAACGATGTGGCGACGAAGATGCGTCGAATTGGCAAGACCCGAGGCGGGATGAGATTTTTGCAGGACCTGCTTTCGGAGAAGCGCGCGATGCTTTATTTCGCGCAGCCTTCAACGCGGACGTTTCTCTCGTTCTATGCCGCGTGTCAAATTCTCGGCCTGCAGCCGGCGGAGGTGCGCGACACGCACACATCGAGCGAGATGAAGGGCGAATCGCAGGAGGATTCCGTCCGCACGTTCAGCTCCTATTTTGATCTCATCATCATGCGCCACCCACAGGGCGGCGTGGCGGAGCGCATTGCGTGGCTGCTCTCGCACACGGATCGCCCCGTGCCGGTCATCAACGCGGGGTCGGGCAAGGATCAACATCCCACGCAGGCGCTGACGGATATTTACACGTTGCAGCGCAGTCTCGAAAAACGGCGGGGCGGGCTGGACGGCGCGAAGATCGCCTATGTCGGCGATTTGCAGCGCGGGCGCACGGTTCGCTCGCTGGCGCTGTTGCTCACGCACTATCCGGGCGTGAAACATTATTTCGTCGCGCCGGAGCCGCTGCAAATCGGCGCGGATATTCTTCAAGCGCTGGAGCGCGCGGGGATGGAGTATGAAGTGACGGCGGATCTCGAGAGCGTTTTGCCCGAGGCCGACGCGATCTACATGACGCGCATCCAGGACGAATGGGATCAGGCGGGCGAGAGCAAGGCGATTGACACGAGCCGCTACGGACTTCGCGCGGAGCATCTCCCGCGCATCAAGCCGGAGGCGATCATCATGCATCCGCTCCCGCGCCGGCAGGAAATTGCGCCGGAAATTGATCTGGACCCGCGGGCGAAATACTGGCGGCAGGTTCGCAACGGCATGTGGGTGCGCGCGACGCTGATTCTGATGATTTTTGATCGCGAGAAGGAAATTGACCGCTACTACGGCGATTTGATGTCTTAATGTGGGGATTGGACGGAGGATGTGGAGGGACGATGAACAAGAGGAAGAACATGCTGCACCTGACGACGCTGGAAGAGTGGTCCGCCGACCAAATTCACGAAATTCTCGCCTTCGCCGGCGAGATCAAGCGAGCGCCCGCGCGCTACGCCGACGCGATGCGCCGGAAAACGCTGATGATGATTTTTGAAAAGCCGAGCCTGCGCACGCGCGTTTCGTTTGAGACGGGCGCGACGCAGTTGGGCGGCCACGCGATCTATTACGACCTCGCCACCTCGCCGCTGAGCTCGGGCAAGGAAAACGTGCCGGACATGATTCGCGTCGTGAGCCGTTATGTGGACATCATCATGGCGCGCCTGTTCGAGCAGGAGCACATCGAGGTCATGGCGAAACTCGCGACGATTCCGGTCATCAACGCGCTGACGAATTATGAGCACCCGTGCCAGATTCTCGCCGACCTCCAGACGATTCTCGAGCACAAGGGCGCGTTGAAGGGCTTGAAGCTCGCATATCTTGGCGATGGGAACAACAACGTCACCCACTCGCTGCTTTTCGGTTGCGCAAAAGTCGGCATGAACATCAGCGTCGGCTGTCCTCCGGGCGATGAATATATGCCGCTGCCGAAGGTGCTCAAATCGGCGACGGCGACGGCGAAAAAGCACAGGGCCAAAATTGTCATCACGAATGACGCAGCGGAAGCGGTGGCGGGCGCGGATGTCGTGTATACCGACTCGTGGATGAGCTACCACATTCCCGAGCACAAGAAAGAAGCGCGCGTCAAAGTGTTCACGCCGTATCAAGTGAATGCGAAGTTAATGACGCGCGCGGACAAGGAAGCGATTTTCATGAATTGCCTCCCCGCGATTCGTGGATTCGAGCAGACAGCGGAGGTCATTGACGGTCCGCAATCCGTGGTTTTTGACGAGGCGGAAAATCGGCTGCACGTGCAGAAGGCCATCATGCTGAAATTGCTCGCCGCCGCGGAGCGCTGACGAACAGCGGCAGGTTTCGGGCGCAAACGACGGGCTGGCGATGAGAATCCTCGTGGTCAAAATGAGTTCGATGGGCGACTTGTTTCACGCCCTGCCGGCCGTCCACCTGCTGAAAGAAAAGCTTCAGGCCCGGGTGGACTGGGTGGCGCACGACCTTTATGTGGAGCTGGCGCGATGCTTCACGGATGTCGAGCGAGTGATCGCTTATCCGCGCGGCAATTTTATCCAGAAGTTCGCGGCCTTTCGCGACGAGTTGCGGCGCGAGAGTTACGACTACGTGTTCGATTTTCAGGGGCTGTTGAAAAGCGGTTTCGTTACGTGGATGGCGCGCGCCCGGCGCAGGGTGGGGCCTTCGTTTCATCGCGAAGGGTCGCGGGTTTTTTATGATATTGTCGCGGGCGCGCGGAACAAGAACCGGCACGCCGTGGACGAGTGCCTGGATGCGGCGCGCGTCCTGGGCATCCCGCCGGGGGGGGCGGTTTTCCCGGTGAATTTCCCCGCCTATTCCATCCCGCCGCACTTTCCGCGCGTGGCGATGCTGCCCTGTTCGCGGCGGCGGGACAAGAATTGGCCGGTTGCGCGCTTCATCGAAGTCGGCCAGGCGTTGGTCAAGCAGCGCGGCGCGGCGATTTATCTTCTCGGATCCGGCGCGGACGCGGGCGCGTGCGAGCACATCGCGTCACAGCTTTCCGGGCGCATCTACAACATGGCCGGCAAGACTTCGATCGTCCAACTCGGGGGACTGCTGAAGGAAATGGACCTGCTGGTCACGGTGGATTCCGGCCCGATGCACATGGCCGCCGCCGTGAATACGCCCGTCGTGGCGGTGTTCGGTCCGACCTATCCGGAACGCACCGGTCCCTTTGGCGCGCAGCACCGCGTCATCAAAGAAGGCGACAGCCTGAAGGCGTTGCCGTCCGCGCCGGTTATTCGGGCGGCGCTGGAGCGTCTGAACTGAAATTCGCCCGCGCGAAAATCAGTCAATGTTCGAATTCTGGGTGATCGTGCACGCCGTTTGCACAACAATTTCTTCGGTCGAGTAGGTCACGATTTCAGGTTCGATCAGGTTCATGCTTTTCCCTTTCTTTTTCATTTACGATGCTGAAGCCAGCGCCGGGCGTTCCAGCGCGCCCGCCGGGAGGTCAATTTTTTTGAGCACTGTGGCCAGATGTTCAACGGCGGGCTGGGTGAGCGCCGGGTTGATCGGAATCGCCAGCACGTGGTTGTGCAGGCGGGCGGCTTCCGGAAACGCTTCGCAATTCAAATCCGGATGAGGAATGATCCACCAGCGATAGACCGCCGCGCCCTCGGCAATCAAACGGCGGCGAAAAATTTCGCGGTCCGAAACCCAAAGGGCGAAGAAGAGCGGATTCACGCCTTCGGGCAATCGCCCCAATAGCGGACGCACCGCGTCGTTGCGCGGGCAGGCATCCAACCAGGTGGAATAAATTTCGCGCCGCCGCCAAATCAGCGAGTCGGCCTCAAGTCCGGACAAAAGCCGCTGCGAAATTTTAGTGGGCTGCAACTCGCCCCGGTAAGCTTGATAGGTGTTGATCCACTTGCGAAGAGGGTTGGGCCGCCGGCGATGGAAGTAGCGGAGCGCGTGAGCGAGAATCCAATCGGGCGTATGCGCGAGGAACAACTGGCGGGCGAACATGCGCCGAACCTGGAAGAGCGAGCGATCGGGGAGGGGCGGAGGATTCGGAAGTTTCGGATTGTTGATCAACAGCGCCCCGCCATCTGGAAAACCGAGCGTCTTGTTGAAGCTGAAGATGGCCAAGTCGCCTTGCAGCCCCATCGGCTCGGCGCCGTCGCGGCCGAAGATGCCGTGGGCGCAATCTTCAATCAGGTAGAGCCCGCGCGCGCGGCAGGCGTCGGCCCAGGCGCGCGAATCCTGGGGCACGCCATAGAAATGAATGAGATAGACCGCGCGCGTGCGTGGCGTCACGCGGCGCATCGCGTCATCGAGGTCGGCTCGACACGTTTCATCCACGCGATAAAAGACTGCCCGGAAGCCGTGGATGTTGCAGGAATCAACTTCGCACCCGCCCGTGTAAGCTGGCGCAAGAATTTCATCGCCGGGTTTGATCCCGAGCGCGTTCCACGCGAGCTCAATGGCTGCGCGTCCGCCGGAAGTCAGGGTGACGCGCCCGCCCGAAGCGCGATACATGGACATCGGATCGCGCGGTGCGCGACTCGATGGCGGCATCGTGGGCGGGCCGTAAAAAAAATAAGCCATAAGCGATCCCAATTTGCCAACCCCTTTTAGGGGTGGCAAAAACTGGCATCTGCGTCCGGGTTATACGTCCGAAGGTATCTGCGCGGTCAGCGTCGTAACGACGACAATTTCCGCAGCCGAATACGTCGTGATTTCTGGTTCCGTGATGTTCATTTTGTCCGAGGACGATATTTATGGCGAAATCTCTCGCGCGAGCGAAGAGACCGCGCCCTCCACAGCTAGTTCTGGATCGACGGCATAATCGCAGTCATTGCTGTGACGACGACAATTTCCGCGGTCGAATACGTCGTGATCTCCGGCTCCATGATCTTCATTTGCTCCTCCATCCAACTGAATGGTCACGCTACCTAATTCGCGAGGGTCCGTCAATTGCGCGATCGAGGTCTTTTGGGGGGCGAAATCGAGGGTTCGAGGATGTGCTGAAGGTGGTTTGGTGTTGTGAGGCAGGGCGGCCTTTTGGCGGTGAGCGGCTTGGCAAATCTCAGGGGTTTTATGGCCGGCGCTATTTCGCCCGTCGGCGGCTTTTTGCTCCACTGGCCGTTCACGCCGAGTTGTGCGGACTTGGCGTCTATCACCAGGGTGAGGGTGTCGGCGGCTTTGAGCGGCTGCCTCAACTGAAAAACGCGGCCGCCGCCTTCGATGCGCGCCCGCAGATCGAGCGGCTGCATGTGGCCTTCCATCCGGATCACCCACACGTCTTTGCCGTGCTGGCGGGTGAACGCGACCATCAGTATCCCGCCGCGTCCGAAAGGAAAGGTTGCGGTGAAATTTTCCCACGCGGCGGGGATGCGCGGAGCGAGCTCGATGAAGCCGTCGAGCAGCCTTGGCCGGAAGCCGCCGAAGTCTTGATAGCCGTTGCGCGTGAATTCCGACGTGCTCCACGCCTGAGCCCACGTGCCCGAGGGCTGCGGCTTGCCCTTTTTGTCCGGCCATGCGTTGAGCAATTCGCTCATCGAACCTCGGCAGCCGAGGTTCAAAATCTGATCGGCCAGCGACTTTGCCAGCGTCCACGCCATTTCGGTTTGGCCGTGTTTCAGCAGCGCGGTGGTTGTGAATCCGGCGTTCCAGCCCCAGATGGTTCCGTTGTGATAGGCCGCGTCAAAGTGATATTGCGCGTCGTTGTGGTGAATGGGGTGGAACCAGTCGTCGGCCTGGCTCAGTGAGCAGATTCCGTATGGAAACAGCAATTCCTCCACCGCGTTTTTCAAGATGCGCGCTTCGATTTTTTCATCGAGCAGCGGCGCGATCATCGGGACCGTCAGCGTGAGGAGTTGGTTCGGGCGGACTTTGTAATCCGGCTCGCCCTTTTCGGAAACGCGGTCGGCCAGGATTTTTTTCTTTTCGTTCCAGAAGAGTTTGAGAAAAGACTTTTGCGCCTTTGCCGCGAGGTCGAGGCATTTTTTCGCGAACGGTTTCTCGCCGTTCAATTCCGCGAGGCGCGCGCCGGCCAGCAGCGCGGTGAACCAGAGCGCCTGAATATCGTTCGCGCGATTTCCGCGCGGCGACCACGGCGTCTTGCCGGCGATCCGCGCATCCATCCAAGAGTCGGCGTCGTCGTGCGTGAGGAGTCCCTGCTTGTCGCAGAAGTTTTTCGCCGCGCTTTCCAGCGCGAGTTTGACCGCCGGATAGACTTCTTCGGCGAACCGCGTATCGCCGGTGTATTGAAGCAGCTCGAAGACTTCTCGAATCAGCCACGGCGTTCCATCCGCCGTGTTGTAGATGATGTGGGTCGGGCTTTCGACGCGGTTGGGGATGCGGCCGTAGTCCGGGGATTTTTTGTCCTTGTTCTGCCAGCGGAGGAAATTGCGGATGACGTCGCGCGCGCCTTCGAACTGTCCGCTGACGAGCAGCGCGCCGGGCAGGGCGATGAAGGTGTCGCGGCCCCAGTTGTCCTTAAACCACGGAAGCCCGGCCCAGATGCCCTTGCCGAATTCTTCTTCGACGAGGAAATAGCTCGTCAATTTTGCCCACGCGAGGGCGCGGCTGTAGTCCTCGTCGCTCGTCCACATCGTGCTGCGCGTGAGGGTTTCGAGGATGCTCTGCTTGTGTTGTCGGGCGGCGTCCTCCACGCGCAATCGTTCCGCGGCGGCGAGCGCTTCCTGCGCATCGCGCGCGAAGGCGACGTAGAGTGTGAACTCGGTTTCGGGCTGCGCGGTGCGAAATACCGGCGCGGAGAAGCGGTCGTGCGGCGCGGTGCCTTCGTGTTTGAACGGCTGGCTCGAACTGATGGCGACATGCACGGATGCTTTTTCGTGTGTGATCGCGAATCCGCCTTCAACGGGATAGACCTTCACCAGCTCGCGACGCCAATCGAAGAGCGGGGCGAGCGCGAGACTCCGCGGGCGGTCGCTGTGAATGCGCAGAGCCACCGCGCGGCGGCGGCGCAGCAGCATCAACTCATCCCATACGCGAAGGCCGTGGAGGTGGCGTATTCCATAAGGATAGATGCGCGCGCCGCTGGCGAGTTCGCGCTTGTTCGGGGTGTCATCCGCCCAACTCAAAAAATCCCGGAACACGGCGCGTCCGCGAATGAAATAGCCCGCGCCCTCGGCCAGCCGGTTGGTGTAGCCCTCGAAGTAGCCGTCGTAATTGTCCCCATAGAAAAACTGCGCTGCCCGTTTGCCCGGCACGGCGATCGCGAGTTTCTCCATGAATTGGTCGAGTTCCATGAGTTGAAATTGAACGAGAATCCTGCTCCAATCCGCAAGGAATTTCGGAGAAACAATGGTCGCTCTTGGCGTACTCATCATTATCGCGCTGTTCGCCGGGCCGCTTTTGCTCGCGATCGTTGCGCTTGTTCAGGCCTCCGCCGCCCGCCGCCAAGTTGATGATCTATCGCGCCGGCTTACTGCACTGCAACGCGGACTCGCGAGTCCCGAGCCCATCGCGCCCGCTTCTCCCGCGCTCAAACCTGCTCCACCGCCGCCCCCGCTGGAAGTTGCAAAACCCATATCGCCGCAGCCGATACCGGTCGCAGCTCCGCCACCCGTTGCGGCTCCGCTGCGAGTTCAAAGCAGCCCGCCTTCCGAAACGTCCAAGCCGGATGACTCCACGATTGAAATGGCGCTCGGCTCAAAAGTCGCCAGCTTTGTCGGCATTACCGCCGTGGTCATCGCGATTGCTTTCTTTGTGGTCTATGCTGTGCAGCACAACTGGATTGGTCCGGCTATGCGCGTGCTTATGGGCCTGGTTGCGGGGATCGGGTTGGTGGGCGCGGGGCATATTTTGCGATCGCGCGGCGAGCAACACATCGTTCTGTCGCTGGCGCTGGTTGGCGGCGGCTCGGCTCTTTTCTACTATTCGGTGTTTGCCGCCTACGCCGTCTATGGATTGATCGGCGGGCTCGCGGCGGCCATCGGATTAGCCGGCAGTGCGGTGGCGGTCGTTGCGCTCGCGCTCCTTTATGACAGCCAAGCCGTTGGCGTGCTCGGTGTTCTCGGCGCGTTTTCTACGCCGCTTCTCGTCGCCGAATCGGAACTCGGCCGCGGTCTATTCCCGCTCGTCTATGCGGCGATCATAAATTTTCCCGTTCTTGTTCTCAGCGTGCGACGGGATTGGAAAGGGCTGCCAAACGTCGCATTCCTTTTCACCGTCATCTATGTCGTGCAATGGTTTGATTCAAATAACTGGGGGCACTGGCGACCAGGATTGGCTTTTATATTTTTGTATTATGCGCAATTCGTCACGTTGGGCTTTTTCCACTCCACGCAAGAGCGGGCAGATGAGTCGCGATGGTTGGATGTCGGGCGAATTTCTGTCGCCGCGTTTCTGTTGGGCGTTGCGATTTATTCCATCCTCCACGAAGTCGGTCACGAATCTTGGTGTGGCGGAACATTCGCCGCGCTGGCCGTCGCTCACGCTGTCCTGGCGGTGAGCGCAAAGAAAAACATTGGCGAACTCGCGGACGAAGCCCTGGCCTTCGCGTCCGCCGCGGTCGGTTTCGCCGCGTTTGCTCTGCCGATTCAATTTGACGGCGCGTGGGTTTCGCTCGGCTGGTCGCTCGAAGGCGTTGCCCTCGTCGCGCTTGCCATCCGGGCTCGCTCGGCCAGCTTGAAGTTCGCCGCGGTGGCGCTCGGACTTCTCGGCGTAATGAAAGCCATCGTCTTCGATCCAACGATTTTCACCACGGTCGGGAGCCCGTTCAGAAACAGCCCGTTCGCCGTCAAACTTCTGGCGAGCGCATTACTTTCCGCGCAGGCATGGCAGTTGCGCCGCGCGGTCGGCGACGACGACCAGCGCGCCTCATCCGCGACAGCGGCCACGTTTTTGAACGTTCTCTCTGTGGCCGCCGTGTTGCTCGCGCTGACGTTGGAACTTGGAAGGATTCACGCGCACTGGGTGCGCCCCGCCATCACTATCTTTTGGGCGCTCAGCGCGTTTGTGCTGACGGGGGCGGGGCTGATTCGCCGCGTCGCGTGGTTGCGCTACATGGGCCTTTTGCTTTTCGGCCTCGCCGTCTTGAAAGCGTTTGTTATTGATCTCGGCAATCTGCGGGGCTTGCCGCGCATCGCCGCATTCTTCGGCCTCGGCGTGCTCCTTCTCGCCCTGTCATTCGTCTATCAACGCGTTGCCCCCGTTTTGATGAATCTCCGCTCGGAACCGGAGGACGAGTCGTGAAGCGCGCGTGGTTGCTGGTCCTGTCTCTGCCCGCGCTCGTCCGCGCTCAAGCCGCGTTGGAAGACTATAACTGGCGAGCGCCAGTCACCGGACGCGTCGAGTCGGGCCAACTCTATCGCATCAAAGTTCCCGCGCAGGTTTTCGATCTTTGCAAGTCGTATCCCGCCGACATTCGAGTGTTCGCCGACACGGCCGAATGGCCGTTCTTCGTGTGGATGCCGACGAATGAAATGGCGCAGATCGCGCTCACGCCGATGCCCGCCGATGTCGGAGACCAGAAAGTCGGCGTGCAGTCGCTGGTCATGGATACGGGCGCGCGGCACCGACCGGTGCAACGGCTGGTGTTCGCGCTCGCGGAAACGAATTTCGCGCGTCCGCTCAAAGTGTTCGGACGAAACGGAGCGACCAACCAGTGGCGATGGATCGCGGACGGCGGAATTCATCGCATGGAAGGCGAGGCGCGCGATTGGGTGGACTTGCGCGGCGCGGATTATCGCTGGCTGCGCGTGGACCTCTACCGGTACGAAGAGCCCGAGGTGACCGTCAAATCCGTGTCAGCGCTGGCGCCCGCGCAGTATTTGATTTTTGAAGCCGGGGCCGGGCGTTCGCCGTTTCTATATTTTTCCGCCAGCCGCACGATTTTTCCCCGCTACGATCTTCATCGCCGACGCGCCGCCGAGGATCCGGGGTTGCTTCCGGAACTTTCGATTGGGCGCGCGCGGCCGAACCCGCACCGCGTGGCGATCGGGCTCGGTCGCTACGGTCACTGGCTCACCGTGGCCTCTTTGGCGGTGGTGCTCGGTTTGGTTGTTCTCGTGCTCGGCAAAGCCTGGCGCTTGAGGCGCGATGCAGCTTCATGAATCTGCTTGTGATTGAGGCGCAGGAGCTGTCATCCAACGGCCGAATTCGCGTGGCCGACCATCGGGCAAGGCATTTGCTCGACACCCTGCGCGTCGAAGTCGGACGCGAAATTCGCATGGGTCTGCTCGATGGGCCTGTCGGCGTTGGACGCGTGTGTCAAATTTCTTCGGGCGAGGTGGAACTGGTCTTCGAGCCGACCGAGCCGGCTCCGCCGCGGCCTGCAATGGATTTGTTGCTGGCCCTGCCGCGGCCCAAAGTGATGAAGCGACTGTGGGCACAGCTCGCCTCGATGGGTGTGGGCCGGATCATCCTCGCCAACGCCGCGCGCGTTGAGCGCAATTACTTCGACACGCACGTGCTCGCCGAGTCCTTTTATCGGCCGCTGCTGATCGAAGGATTGCAACAGGCGAGGGATACGCGATTGCCGCGCGTTTCGATTCATCGCCAATTCCGAAAGCTGGTGGAGTCGGAACTGGACGGACTTTCGGATGCGACGGAGCGGTTCGTTGCGCATCCGGTTGGGCTTCGCGAAAACTTTCCGCCCGCGCGCGGGCGGCGTTTGCTCGCGGTCGGGCCGGAGGGAGGGTGGAATGATTTTGAGATTGAGCTGCTGCGCGCGCGGGGATTTCAACCCGTCAGCATGGGCGCGCGGACGTTGCGGAGCGACACCGCGTGCATCGCGCTGCTCGCGCTCGCGTCACCACGGGTTTAGCGGCGTCATGCGCTGAAAGCGGATTTCCTTGCCGAAGAGATTTTCGTCGGTCTGTTTGGCTTCGATCGCTGCGCTCAGTTCCGCCGTTGTCTTGATGTCATCGCTCACTTCCAGTTCGTTCAAACAACGCACGCTCAACTCCTCGCCGGTCAACTTGAAGCGCGCAAATTGATACACGCGCGGCGAAGCGATTTCCCGGCCATCCGCGAACCCGAGCAGACGAAGCTGCGCCACGTCCGGCAGGTTCGTTCCGACCAGCATCGCGGAGAAAAACATGCCGTTGGTGCGGTCCACGGGATATTCGACCACGTATTCGCGGTCCGTCAGCCGCACCACGGTCATCTGTTCGACACGCCCGTCTTCGTCGGTTGTGACCCACGATCCGAGCGCGCGGGTGTCCATGTGGAGTTCGGGCGTCACCACCAGCGGAGCCTCATAAACGCACCCTGAGAGGGCAAGGACGGCGAGCAAAAGAAATTTTTTCATCAGCGGCTCCTCAAACTTTTGTATTTCCCTTCCGACTCGCGAGCCTATCATGCGCGCTCCACATGAAAAAGCCCTCGCTGCTTGTCATATTTCTCACCGTGATGGTGGACCTGATCGGGTTCGGCATTGTGCTGCCGCTGCTGCCGGTCTTCAGCGAACTCTACGGCGCGAGCGGCCTCATGATCGGCCTCATCATGGCCTCCTTCTCCGCCATGCAGTTTCTTTTCTCGCCCGTGTGGGGGCGATTGTCGGATCGCATTGGCCGTCGCCCGATCCTGCTCGCCAGCACTGCGGTGGCCTCGCTTTCCTATGTGGTCTTCGCCATCGGGTGCGGCATGGAAAGTTCTGCCGCGCTCTGGATTTTTCTGATCTCTCGAATTGTGGCGGGCATCTGCGGCGCGAATATCACCGTCGCGCAGGCGTATGTCGCCGACATCACGCCGCCCGCCGATCGCTCGCGCCGCATGGGCCTCGTCGGCATGGCGTTCGGGCTGGGCTTCATCATCGGGCCGACGGTCGGCGCGCTCAGCGTCAAATACTTCGGTCTGCCCGGTCCCGGATGGGCGGCGGCGGCGATCTGCGCGCTAAATTTTATCTGCGCGTCCATTTTCCTTAAAGAGAGTCGCACGCCGCAGGCCGAGCATGTGCGTGAACGTCCGCATTGGGATCAGGTGCGGCACGTCATGGGGCATCCCACGAACGGGATGCTGATCGGAATATTTTTTCTCGCGACGTTCTGCTTCGCGTGTTTTGAAACGACGCTCGGCCTGGTCGTGAGCGACAACTTTCACCTCAATGCGAAGGCGCCACACGACGCGCAGATCATCGGGTATCTCGTCACCTTCTGCGGCGTGATCGGCGCGCTGGTGCAAGGCGGGCTGATCGGGCGCCTTGTTCGCTCGCTCGGCGAGTCGCGCCTCATCGCGATCAGCCTGCTTCTGGTGGCCGTCAGCATTTTGCCGCTGCCGTTTGTGCGGCACTGGATTCCGCTGCTCGTCACGATCGCGGTCCTTTCCATCGGCTCGAGCCTCACGCGGCCGCCGCTGTTCGGCTTGCTCTCGCGCCTCACGCCGCCGACGGAGCAGGGGGCCACGCTCGGCGTGGCGCAAAGCGCGGGCAGCCTTGCGCGCATTGCGGGACCCGTTTTCGCCGGCGCGTTTTTTCATTATCACATGGCGCTTCCCTATCTCATGTGCGGCGTGCTTTCGCTTCTTGCCGGCGCCATCGCATGGCGCTATCTGACGCACCACGTCCATCTCGACCAAGAAGCGGCCTGACGTTTGAAGCGGGCGGCGCGCGACGAAGCGCGCGAGAGAGGTCACGGATTCGGCAGCGCGAGAATGCGGTAAAATTGGGTCGTTGCGGCGGGATTGAGGTTCGTCCACACATTCCAGCCCGGCGCGCGCTCGTTGGCGCCGAGCGACTGCCACGCGCCATCGCCGAGCTCAACACAGCCTTGAACGATATAGGGCGAGGAGGGGCCATTCGTGCCGCCCCACCACCGCAGTTCGGCCGGCGAACCTTCGATGTCGCTGAGGTTGACGATGTGGAACTGGTCGGCGGGGTTTGTCGGCGTCAGTCCGTTCACATACTGGACCCAGTTCGGTTCGCCGCTCGCCGAAGGCAACAGATCAAGATCATCCCACCACTCCTCCTGGCCCGGCTCCATTCCGAAACGCTGATACCACGCCGTTGGAACACCGCGCGCCGTGTAAGTCGGAATCCATGAAACGAGATCCACCCACCCGCGGTCTTCGCCGCCGGAAAAGACAACGTCTTTGATATACCGCCATCGGATCGTGTGCGTTCCGCCGGTGAGCGCGAAGGTGTTTTGTTGCCAGTCCACTGCGCCGGAAATGCGATTCGTTAAGGCACCGTCTATCCAGATTTCCAGGAAGTCCCAGCTCGCTTCTGAGCTGACTTTCCACCAGAAGGACAGCGCGCCGGGGCCGACGACGTCCGTCTGCATCCAGCTTTCCTGATTGTCGGAAATTGGGCCGCTGCTCGCGGCGTCAACCCCGTCTTTCGTTGTGTTCGTCTGACCGTACCAGCCAAAATTTCCGCCGACGCTCCAGCTTAACCGGCAGGCGTCCAACGCATCGCACAGGGATGTTCCTATGGCCAACATAACGGTCTGCGTGCTGACGGCGTTCATCGTTCTATTGGAGAATAGAACCCGCGCCAGATAAACGCCGGCCGGCAGCGCGCCGCTGTTGCCGTTGAGGGTCGCGGCGACATTCGCGCTCATGTTTCCGGCCAGCGTGCCGGTCGTGGCGCTCAGACTCAACCAACTGGATGTGGTGGAGACCCTCCACGTCACCGGAGATCCGCTCTGATTGGTCAACGCAAAAGTTGTCGCGGGAGGAGTGAATGGGCCGCCGACGGGGCCGGAGAAATTCCATCCGGGCGGGCTTATCCGCAAGGGGTCTTCCGCATTCAGGGCTACGCTGAAAGATTGAACCATGCGTGTGGTCGTGTTCGAGACGAAGATGTTGCCATAGCTGTATCCCGGACGCAGGCTGTTGGCATTGGTCGTGATGCTCACCAGGACGGCACCCGTTGCGCCGGGCGCCAGCGTGCCCGACACGGGGTTGAGCTTGAGCCAATTCACATTCGTTTTCGCCGTCCACCCGATATTGATGGGTCCGCTGTTCGAAACGCCCAACACAAAAGATGTCGGCGAATGCGGTCCGCCGGCGATACCGGTGATGTCGAAGTAGCTCGGGCTGGCGACCAGGTAATCGCTGATGGAAATCGAAACTGTGCGCGTGAAGGCGATGCCGGACGTCTCGTTCGAGAAAACCAGAAACGCCGAGTGTGTTCCCGGCGGCAGTGCAGCCGCGAGATTTGTATCAATTTGCGCGAGAATTTGCGCGCCGCTTCTTCCGCTCAATACGCCGGAGTCGGGTGCGACCAAGAGCCAATTGGTGGTCGAGGTGACGTTCCACGTCACGCTGTCCAAACTCGTGTTCGTCACTGAATAGAGTTGCGCCGTCCAATAGAACGGACCGCCGGGGGGTGCGGACACAGACCAATTATAAGAGGGCGCGGCCATCAGATAGTTCACACGAAACTGGTCCAACCAAACGGCATTGGAATACTGCGCCGCCGCGCTGGTGTTGGTGAATGTCCAGCGCAACGTGTGCTGCCCCGACGAGATTTCAAAGACCTCTTGCGACCACCCCGTCTGACCGCTGGTCCAATCCATGAGAGAACCATCTCTCCGAAAATATAAGTAGTGGGTGCTTCTGGATGAGGCTCGCCAACGGAAGCTGATTTGGGCCGGCCCGGTGATGGTGGTCTCAATCCATGTCTGTTTGTTCGCGGTGAGCGGCCCACTCTCAGCGGCGTCCACGCCATCGAACGTCGTATTCGTCTGGAGGAACCACGAACTGTCGCCGCCCGTGGTCCAAACAAAATCGCAGGCATCCACCGCCTCGCAGAGCGCTTCGACGGGCGAGAGCGAAAGCTGGCGGGTTTCAACCCGTCCGCTGGTCTGATTGGAAATCGTCAACATCGTCGCGTAGTTCCCGGCCGGCAGCGCATTCGCGTTCGCGTTGAGCCCGACGTTGACCGCCACCGATTGGCCGCCTTGCAGTCGCCAGCTCGATGGCGTGACGGTGATCCAGTTCGCCGGCGCTGTGGCCGTGAAATCCACCGCAAAAGGTTGCTTGTTCGACACCACGTACGTCGCGCCGGTCGGGGTGAAAGGGCCGCCGACAACTCCCGATGCCGCCAATCCGGACGCGGGCGAGATGTTCAAATAGTCGCGCACTGTGACGGCCAATTCGCGCGATTCGACCACGCCGGTGGTTTCGTTGGAGAAGATGAGATGCCCCACGTGCTGGCCGGGCGGCAGCGTGTTCGCATCGAGCCAGACCTCCACCTCCGTGGAAGCGTTCGGCTGCACAACGGGATCGTCCATGAAGAAAGCGATCCAAGTGACATCCGTGGTGATGCTCCAGATGGACGCCACGGCGCCGGTGTTTGCAACGGTGTAAATAAAATAATCCGGTGCAAACGGCCCGCCGAATTCGCCTTCGCTGACCAACCGACTTGCCGGCGCGACGGCGCTTGAATCGGCCATTTGAAGGTCCACAAAAACGGGCAGGTGGTCGGACGCATTTGCGCTGGCGCCGGACGGCAGCGCCGCGCCGGCCTTCGGCAACCCGCCGCCCTGGTCGAACGGCGAATAATAAACTTCAGCAGGCGGCATCCCATTTTGCAGCAGCGCGGGACTTAGAAAAATATAGTCAAGCCGCCGGGCCGTCGGGTGGTGGGTGATGGCGTCGCTCGTTCCTTCAATAAAGGCGGCGACGGGGGTTAGTCCGTTGCCCGCGCCGGCGTAGCGGTCGTTGGGAAAGATGGCGTAGGGAACTGGAAAAGCGATGTCGCTTCCCAGCGCGTACGACACGGGCGCGCCCGCAGGCTGGCTGTTGAATTGGCTGGGGGTCTGGCTGATGAGCACATCGGCGTTCATGTCGCCGCCGAACACATATTCAACTTGATCGGGATGATTGCTCAGGTAGGCGTTGATGTCCTGCGCGATCCGGTAGGCCTCGATGGAGCGGCGGAATTTGTCAATGTCACCCGTGCTGGCCTTGTGATGCATCGTCCAAAACACCAGCGGCCGCGCCGCGTCGGGCACATCAAACACCGCGCACAGCGGTGCGCGCGTGATCTCGACCGCGCCGGGAGGCGAGGTGACGCTGTGCGTGCTCGCGATGGGAAACCGGCTGAAAAATCCGACGTACAGCCCGCCCGCAAACGCGCCGAGCGTGCCGAAAGCCGTGTAGGGGTAGCCCAATTCCGCGGCCATGTTCGTCCACTGGCCATACGTGGCCGAGGTCAGTTCCTGAAACGAGACGATGTCGGCGTTGATGCGCGACAAGACCGACTTCGTGGCCTGATAGGCCACGCTGTTCGTCGCCTCGATCCCGTCGAGCACGTTGAAGGTGGCCACGCGCACTTCGCGCCCGTTTGCGGAGGCGGCCCAGAGCGCCGCGCTCAGCGCCAGGTTGTGCAATAAGAAAAAGCTCTTGCGAGCGATGCTTGCAACGGCAGAGGCTATCCCAGAACCTATTTTCGCGCTGGTGCGCGCGCCGCCCCCGCTCGCCCAACGCTGTGCAGCGGAGCGCGCCACCGCATTTCCGGAGGAAACCGAGTTGTTTTGCCGATGGGCTGCGTTGCGAAACCGGGCACGTGTCGTCAAGACACGCCTCCCGGTTT
>JABLTH010063631.1_pt1 | contig 53282 bp, 49 predicted proteins | sample 7875711 | NCBI WGS metagenome assembly JABLTH01 (sample SAMN14941262, study PRJNA633318) | bioreactor metagenome | isolation source: bioreactor | place: China | collected 2019-03-05 | reverse complement strand
ATGGCGCCGCCGGGGTAGCCGAAGACCACCTCCACCCCTTCGCGGAGGAGGCATTCCCAGAGGATCTGTGCGCCGGTGAGGGTCATGGGGGTCTCGTCGGGGGCAGGGCTTCGCCGGCCCGGGGTTCGGGGGGGACGCGGGGTGACTGGAGGACGGTGGGGGCGCGGGCGGCTCAGCTGGCGAGCACGGCCCCTTCGGAGGCGGAGGTGGCACTGCGGGCGTAGCGGGCGAGCACGCCCCGGGGAATCGTCTGGGACGGGGGCGACCAGGCGGCCCGGCGGGCCTGGAGCGTGGCGTCGTCCACCTGGAGGTCCAGGCGGCGGGCCTCGACGTCCCAGCGGATGGTGTCGCCGTCGGCCACCAGGGCGATGGGACCGCCCACCGCGGCCTCCGGGGCCACGTGGCCCGCCATGAGGCCATGGGTGGCGCCGCTGAAGCGGCCGTCGGTGAGGAGGGCGACGGATTCCCCCAGCCCCGCGCCGTGCAGCGCGGCGGTGACCGCCAGCATCTCCCGCATGCCCGGGCCGCCCCGAGGGCCTTCGTAGCGGATCACCACCACGTCCCCGGGCTCGATGCGGCCTTCCTGCACGGCGGCGAAGGCGGCCTCCTCGCCGTCGAAGACCTTCGCCGGGCCCGCGTGGCTGTGCCGGCCGTGGCCCGCCAGCTTCACCACGCAGCCCTCGGGGGCCAGGGAGCCCCGCAGGATGGCGAGGCCGCCGGAGTGCTGGAGGGGCGCGTCGAAGGGGCGCACGACTTTCTGGCCCGGCGTCTCCCGCACGGAATCAAGGGCCTCGCCGAGGCTGGGGCCGTCCACGGTGCGCGGCGCGGGGTCCAGGAGGCCGGCCTCGAGGAGGCGCCGCGCCACCAGGCCCACGCCCCCGGCGCGGTGGAGGTCCGCCGCGACGTAGCGGCCGAAGGGCTTGAGGTCGGCGAGGATGGGCGTGCGGGCGCTGACGCGGTCGAAGGCCTCCAGGTCCAGGTCCACGCCGGCCTCCCGGGCCAGGGCCAGGAGGTGCAGCACCGCGTTGGTGGAGCCGCCGGTGGCGGCCACCGCGGCGATGGCGTTCTCGAAGGAGGCGCGGGTGAGGAAGCGGGAGGGCCGCAAGCCCTCCCGCACGAGGCCCATCACCCGGCGGCCGGCGGCCCGGGCGGCCTCCCGGCGCTCGGCGTCCTCCGCGGGCGCCCCGGCGCTGCCCAGGGGGGAGAGGCCGAGGATCTCGAAGGCGGTGGCCATGGTGTTGGCGGTGAACTGGCCGCCGCAGGCCCCGGCCCCGGGGCAGGCGGCGTCCTCGATCGCCTTCAGGCCTTCCGGGGCCAGGTCCCTGCGGCCCACGGCCTCGAAGACGTCCTGGATGGTGAGGTCCTTCCCGTCCACGCAGCCCGGGGCCGTGGGGCCGCCGTAGAGGACGAGGCCCGGGAGGTCCAGGCGCAGGAGGGCCATGGCGACGCCGGGATGGGTCTTGTCGCAGCCCGCCAGGCAGACCATGCCATCGAAGGGATAGGCCCGTCCCACCAGCTCGATGGAATCCGCGATTAAGTCACGGCTGATTAAAGAAGTCTTCATGCCGTGTGTTCCCATGGTAATACCGTCCGATACTGAGACGGTATTGAATTCCATGGGGGTGCCGCCGGCCTCCCGGATGCCCTCCTTCACAGCCTCCGCAAGTTCCTTGAGGTGGAGGTTGCAGGGACCGATTTCGGTCCAGGTGTTGGCCACGGCGATGAGGGGGCGGGCGAGGGCCTCGTCCCCGAAGCCGGCGGCCTTGAGCATGGCCCGGGCGGGCGCCCGGGAGGGGCCCTCCACCAGGGGGCGGCTGCGGAGGGGGAAGGGGGCGGCGTCCGGCGGGGGGCCCGCGGACGCCCCGGGCCGGGCGCCGGGCGTGTCCTCGGAGGGGCTGGGGCTCATGGGGACCTCGGGGAGGCGAAGGGAGGGAAGCGAAGGGAGGGAAAGGCCGAAACGAAAAAGCCCCGCGACCGGTGAGGTGCGGGGCTGACGGGGAAGAGCGCTTCCGTCTAGGGTGCCCGCACCTCGGACCGCTTATTAATTACGGTCGCGATGAGGCCGGGAATGGCGACGGGGGTCGCGGCGGCGAGGCGCGCACGCAGCGCCGTTCCGGCGGGAGCCGGAAGCGCGGGCGTGGACGGGCGGCGAAGCGACATGTCCGTAGCTTACCCCGGGTAGGAACACTGTCAAGGATAAATCGCAAAAAAAATCATCAAGGACCTCCTCAGGCCAGATCCGCGGCCAGGCCGCGCCCGGCGCCGCTCCAGGCCAGCTCGCTGAAGCGGCGGCGCACGAGGGCGCCGAACTCGGCGGTGCCCACGGCGCGGGGCAGGGCCAGGTCCGGGGTGCCGACGCCCTCCGCCAGCACCGAGGCCAGGGCCTCCTCCAGGAGCCGCGCCTCGGTCCCGAGGCCGAGGCCGTGGCGCAGCAGCAGGGCCGCGGAGGCGATGGCGCCGCCGGGGTTGGCCGCGCCCTTGCCCGCGAGGTCCGGGGCCGAGCCGTGCACGGGCTCGAAGAGGCCCGGGCCCGCGCCCAGGCTCGCCGAGGGCAGGAGGCCCAGGGAGCCCGTCAGCACCGCGGCCTCGTCGCTGAGGATGTCGCCGAAGAGGTTCTCCGTGAGCACCACGTCGAAGGCCGTGGGCCGCGTCACCAGGGCCATGGCCATGCTGTCCACGTACTGGTGCTCGAGGGCGACGTCCGGGTAGTCCCGGGCGACCTCCGTGACCACCGCGCGCCAGAGCTGGGAGCTCTCCAGCACGTTGGCCTTGTCCACGGAGGTGACCTTCCGCCGCCGGCCCCGGGCCGCCTCGAAGGCCACCCGGGCGATGCGCTCCACCTCGGGCCGGGCGTAGGCCATCGTGTTGAGCCCGCGCTCCGGCGTGAGCTTCCGGGGCTCGCCGTAGTAGAGGCCCCCGGCCAGCTCGCGCACGATGAGCAGGTCTGCGCCCCGGACGACCTCGGCCTTCAAGGGCGAGGCGGGCACCAGGGCCTCGGGCACGGCCACGGGGCGGAGGTTGGCGTAAAGGCCCAGGCCCGCCCGCAGGCGCAGGAGGCCGGTCTCCGGCCTGAGCTCCCGGGGCTGGCGGTCGTGGGCGGGCGCGCCTACGGCGCCGAGGAGCACGGCGTCGGCCCGCCGGCAGGCCTCGAGCGTGGCGGCGGGCAGGGGCTCGCCGCAGGCGTCCAGGGCGGCGCCGCCGATGGCGCGGGTCTCGACGCGCAGGGGGTGGAAGAACTCCGAGGCGGCGAGCTCGAGGCAGGCCACCGCCTCCGCCGTGACCTCGGGCCCGATGCCGTCCCCGGGCAGGACGACGAGGGTTCGCGCCGGTCCGCTGGGGCTCATGCGCCCGCCTGCGCGGCCGCGGGCGCGGGGGCGGCCTTGGCCTGGATGTAGGGCAGGAGGCCGCCGGCGGACAGGAGCTCCTGGGCGAAGTCGGTGAGGGGGACGAAGGCGGCTTCGCGGTTCCGCGTCAGGTTGCGCAGCCGGCCCGCGGCCAGATCGATCTCCACCGCGTCCCCGGGCTCCGCCAGCGTCGCCGCCGCCGGGCACTCCAGGGCGAGGAAGCCGTTGTTGAGGGCGTTGCGGAAGAAGATGCGGGCGAAGCTGGGGGCGATGACGGCCTTCACACCGGCGCCCCGCAGGGCCCACACCGCGTGCTCGCGGCTGGAGCCGCAGCCGAAGTCCTCGCCGCCGAAGAGGACGTCCCCGGCCTGGACCTTCGAGACGAAGGCGGCGTCCAGGTCCTCCATGGCGTGCTTCGCCAGCTCCGCCTCGGCGTGCACGTTGAGGTAGCGCGCCGGGATGATCTCGTCGGTGTTGATGTGGGCCCGGCCGTAGACGTGGGCGCGGCCCTTCAGGATCGTGGCGGTCATCACACCCCCCAGAGACAGTCGTCGGCCCCGGCGGCCACGAGTTCGGCGCCGGGCCCGGGTCCGGCGTGGCCGGGACCCGGCAGGTAGTCCCGCGGGTCCGCGATGACGCCGGCGATGGCCGTGGCGGCGGCGGTGGCGGGGCTGGCCAGGTAGACCAGGCTCTTCGTGGAGCCCATGCGGCCCACGAAGTTGCGGTTGGTGGTGCTGAGGCAGCGCTCGCCGGGGCCCAGCACCCCCATGTGGCCCCCCAGGCAGGCGCCGCAGGTGGGCGTGGACACCACGCAGCCCGCGTCCGTGAAGACCTCCAGCAGCCCTTCCTTCAGGGCCTGCTTCCACACCGCGGTGGTGGCGGGCACCACGATGGCGCGGGTGCCCGGGGCCACCTTGTTCCCCTTCAGGATGGAGGCCGCGATGCGGAGGTCCTCCAGCCGGCCGTTGGTGCAGGAGCCGATGTAGACCTGGTCCATCCGCTCGGGGGGCACCTCGCCCACGAAGCGGCCGTTGGAGGGCAGGGAGGGCAGGGCCACCATGGGCTCCAGGGCCGAGAGGTCCAGGACGTGGCGGCCGGAGTAGGCGGCGTCCCCGTCGGCCTCGAAGACCGTGAAGGGGGCGTCCGTGCGCTCCCGCACGTAGGCCTGGGCCACGGCGTCCGCGGGCATGACGCCGTTCTTGCCCCCGGCCTCGATGGCCATGTTGGTGATGGTGAAGCGCGCCTCCATGGAGAGGGAGGCGAGGCCGGGGCCGCCGTATTCCATGGCCATGTAGCGGGCGCCGTCCACGCCGATGCGGGCGATGAGGGCGAGGATGAGGTCCTTGGAGTAGACGCCGAAGGGCAGGCGGCCCGCCAGGTCGAAGCGCAGGGTCTCGGGCACCTTGAACCACAGCTCGCCGGTGGCCAGGGCCGCCGCCAGGTCCGTGGAGCCGATGCCCGTGGCGAAGGTGCCCAGGGCCCCCATGGTGGTGGTGTGGCTGTCCCCGCAGACGATGGTCTGGCCGGGGAGCACGTGGCCCTGTTCCGGGGCGAGGGCGTGGCAGATGCCGTGGTTGCCCACCTCGTAGTAGCGGGTGATGCCCTGTTCTTCGCGCCAGGCCCGCAGGGCGGAGGCGAGCTCGGCGCTGCGGATGTCCTTGTTCGGCACGAAGTGGTCCGGCGTCACCAGGATCCTGGAGGGATCCCAGACCTTCGTGATGCCGAGCTTCGCCAGCATCTCCACCGCCGGGGGCGTGGTGACCTCGTGGCAGATGACGAGGTCCAGGGCCGCGTTGACGATCTCGCCGGGGCGGACGGCGTCCCGCCCGCAGTGGGCGGCCAGGAGCTTTTCGGTGAGGGTCATGCCCATGGTGTCGTTCCTCAGGCCGTGGCGGTGGCGGGGGCGGGGGTGGCGGCGCGCCGGTGGGCCAGGCGGTTGGCGGCGTTGAGGTAGGCCCGGGCGGCGGCGTCCACGATGTCGGTGCTGGCGGCGCGGCCGGTGGCGCAGCCCGCGCCGAAGTCCACGTGGACCACCACCTCGCCCACGGCGTCGGCGCCGCCGGTGATGGAGCGGACGCTGAAGTCCTGGAGGCGGCCCGTGAAGCCCGTGAGCTTGTCGATGGCGGCGCAGACGGCGTTCACCGGGCCGTCCCCGGCGGCGGTCTCCGTGCGCTCCGCCTCGCCGTCGAAGAGCGTGACCAGGGCCGTGGCGGTGGCGGCGGTGCCGGCGGTGGCCTGCACCGCCCGTAGCTTCCAGGCCTCGGGGATGGCCACGAGGCCGTCGTGGACGATGGCCTCCAGGTCCTCGTCGAAGATCTCCTTCTTCTGGTCCGCGAGCTTGATGAAGATGCGGTAGGCCTTGTCCAGCTCGGGCCGGGAGAGCGCGAAGCCCAACTCCGCGAGCCGCTGCTGGAGGGCGTGCCGGCCGCTGTGCTTGCCCAGCACGAGGCTCTGGACCCGGGCGCCCACGGACTCGGGGGTCATGATCTCGTAGGTGGCGCGGTGCTGGAGGACGCCGTGCTGGTGGATGCCCGCCTCGTGGGCGAAGGCGTTCCGGCCCACGATGGCCTTGTGGGGCTGGACGGCGACGCCGGTCAGGGTGGTGAGCAGCTGGCTGGCGCGGGTGATCTGGGTGGCGTCGACGCCGGTCTCGAAGGGAAGGCGGTCGGCGCGCACCCTCAGGGCCATCACCAGCTCCTCGAGGCTGGCGTTGCCCGCCCGCTCGCCGATGCCGTTGACGGTGCACTCCACCTGCCGGGCCCCGGCCTCCACCGCGGCGAGGCTGTTGGCCACCGCCAGGCCGAGGTCGTTGTGGCAGTGGACGCTGAGCACGGCGCGGTCCAGGGCGGGCACCCGCGCCCGCAGGGTCCGGACCAGTTCCCCGAACTCCCCGGGCACGGCGTAGCCCACGGTGTCGGGGATGTTGATGACGGTGGCCCCGGCCTCCAGGGCGGCCTCCACCACGTCGCAGAGGAAGCCCAGGTCGGAGCGGGTGGCGTCCTCGGCGCTGAACTCCACGTCGGACGTGAAGGCCTTGGCGAAGCGCACGCCGGCGGCGGCCAGCTCCAGGGCCTCGCGCCGGGTCTTCCTGAGCTTGTGCTCGAGGTGCAGGTCGGAGGTGGCGAGAAAGGTGTGGAGCCGGGGCCGGGCGGCGCCCTGCACCGCGAGCCAGGCCCGCTCGATGTCCGTGGGCAGGGCCCGGCAGAGGGCGGCGACCACGGGGCGGCGGACGGCGGCGGAGACCGCCTTCACGGCCTCGAAGTCGTCCTCGGAGGCCACGGGGAAGCCGGCCTCGAGCACGTCGACGCCGAGGGCCTCGAGCTGGAGGGCCATGCGCACCTTCTCGTCGAGGTTCATGCTGCAGCCGGGGCTCTGCTCCCCGTCCCGCAGGGTGGTGTCGAAGATGCTGATCCGCTCGCGTCCCATGGGCGCCCCGTCCAAGGACCCAGGCTAGGGGGGCGGGGCGCTTTAGAAAAATTTATTGTTTTTCTGAAATCATAAGGATCGTTGATAATGCTCCATGGACCTCGCCCAGCTCGAAGCCTTCGCCACCGTGGCCCGGGAGAAGAGCTTCTCCCGGGCGGCCACCAAGCTCTACCGGACCCAGCCGGCCCTGAGCATCGCCATCAAGCGCCTGGAGGAGGAGCTGGGGGAGACGCTCTTCGACCGCACCGCCAAGGGGGGCGAGCTGACGGACGCGGGCCGGGTGCTGCTCTCCTACGCCCAGCGCATGCTGAACCTGCGGGAGGAGGCGGTGGAGGCGGTGGCGGACGTGCGCCGCATGCTGGGGGGCACCCTGGCCATAGGCGCCAACGAGAGCACATCCCTCTACCTGCTGCCGGCCCTGCTGCTGCGCTACCGGGAGGCCTTCCCCCAGATCCGCATCAACGTGCAGCGCCACCTCTCCGAGCGCATCCCCGTGGAGGTGCTGGAGCGCAACCTGGACTTCGGCTTCCTCAGCTTCGAGCCCACCCAGGCGGGGCTGGAGAGCCTTGTCGTCCACCGGGACGAGCTGGTGCTGGTGGTGCCCCCCGGCCATCCCTTCGCCGGCCGCGGAGAGGTGGCCCTCAAGGAGCTGGGCAAGGAGACCTTCGTCGCCCACAACGCCCGCACCCCCGCCCGGACCCACATCATCGAGCTCTTCCAGAAGCACCGCACGCCCCTGAACATCGGCATCGAGCTGGCGACCCTGGAGACCATCAAGGACTTCGTCCGCCTCGGCGCCGGCCTGGCAATCCTGCCCAGGCTCAGCGTCCGCGACGGCCTGGAGGACGGCTCGCTCATCGAAGTCCCCGTCAAGGGCATGGCCATCGAGAAGGTGCTGCGGATGGTCTACCGCCGGGAGGACAGCCTCAGCCACGCCGCCAAGGCCTTCCTGGCGCTGGTGCGGGAGCAGGACGTGCCGAAGGGGTCGCGGGCGAGGCGGCGCTGAGGGCCTCAGTCCTCCCGCAGTGGCTGGCAGTGTTCGCTCCACGGAAGGGCCCTGGAATACCCCGGCAGCGATTAGTCTCTGATCACCACGCATCGTGATGGGGAAAGAGGATGAGACGTCACCTGGCCCTGGTTCTCGCACTGACGATCCCTCAGGCCTCGCGCGCTTCGGATGGGATCGTTCCGTTTGCCGCAGTATCGCTCGGGAGCCGGACCCGGGGATTCGAGTTGGGAGTCGGAAGCGCCTTCAGCGATATGGCGAAACGGAACTACGCGATGTCTGTCGAGGTCCTGGAGGCGAAGGAGACGCGCCAGCACGAGGGCCGATTCCACTACGAGCCATACATCACCAAGCCGATCGGCGAATCCAACGTCCTCTTCGCCAAGTTCGGACCGATGCTCACCTTCGGAGGGATCACCGGCACCGGAGGCGGCCTGCGGGGACAACTCGGGATCTTCAACAATCGCGCCATGCTCAGCGCCTCAGTCTACGCATCGTCCGTGTGGGGACGCGAGAACCCTTGGAACGGCAGCCGATCGAGCAGTGAGGCGGGGATCCAGCTCAAATGGGGATTTTGACCGGACCGGTGCCTGGTCTTCCCGGCAGATGGGCGATGCGGTCCTGGTCTCTAATCGTTGGGTTCGATGGACAACAGCGCCGGCCGGTTGAAATGCCCGGTTCAGGCCTCACTCCGGCCAATGATGCTTCGGATACCGCCGCGACAGCGCCGGCCGCAGCTCCTTGTAGGCCCGCTCCCAGAAGCCCGCCAGGTCCTTCGTCACCTGCACGGCGCGCATGTTGGGGGCGAGGAGGTGCAGCACGAGGGGGACGGAACCTCCGGCGATGCTCGGGGTCTTCTTGAGGCCCCAGAAGTCCTGGAGGCGGCTTTCGAGCCACGGCGCGTCGCCGTCGTAGTGGACCTTCGCGGGGCGGCCCTTGGGAAGCTGGAAGGTCTCCGGGGCCCAGGCGTCCAGCAGCCGTGAGGCCTCGGGCCCCAGCAGCGCCTTCAACGCCGCGGGCCAGTCCAGGTGCTTGAGGTCGCGGAGGCTGCCCGACCCTTCGCAGGCCTTGGCCACGAGGCGGTGGAGCAGGGCCTCGCGCTCCGGCAGCTCCAGCTCGGGGCGGTGCTTCGCGAGGAAGGCCGCGCGGTCCAGGAGCCGGTCCACGATTTCCTGTCCGTCCCCGAGGCCGTGCTCCAGCAGCGCCTCGCCGAGGGCCTCCGCCACGCCGGGCTCCAGCGGATCCGCCGGGCGCCGCGTCTCCTCCAGCAGCAGGTCCCCATAGCGAAGGCTGGCCACCCGGTCCACGCGGCCGGCCTTTTCGTTGTACCGCAGGCTCACGGCCTCGCTCAGCCTCCCGGGGAAGGCCTCCAGCAGCCACTCCACCTCCACCTTCGAGGCCGCGCGGATGGTGGCCTTCTGGCCGGCCCCGGCCTTCTGGGCCTCGGCTTCGAGGGCCACGATGAGGTCCGCCCCCCGCACGCGGCTCGACCCGTCCAGGCGCGCCCCGCCGCCCCCCTCGAAGGCGTAGGTGTCCTTGCCCCCGGCCTTCGCCAGGCGGTCGGGGTAGGCGAACAGCAGCGCCTTGCGCAGGCGCTCCTCGGCGTCCGCGGGCTCCTCGCCCTTCACATCCCGCAGCAGGGACCGCACGGCGAGGGAGGCCCGGTGCACCGCGCCGCCGTCGAGCCCCGCCGCCCGCAGCGCGCCGCCGTGGAACTTCGCGGCCTCGGCCTCGGCGTACTGGTCCAGGCGCAGCAGCAGGTCCGAGGCCAGGGGCGGGCCTGCGGGCGGCGCGTCGGGACGGCGGTCCAGGCTGGCCCGCGCCGCGAGGTCCCCGGTCTCCAGCAGGGCCGCCGCGAGCCGCGCCGTGGCCGGGATGCCCAGATCCTCGCCCGCCACCACCAGGCGCGCCAGGCGCGGGTGGAGGGGCAGGGCCAGCATGCGCCGGCCGATGGAAGACAACCTGCCCGCAGGGTCCAGGGCGCCGAGGTCCGTCAGCAGCTTCTCCGCCCCGGCGAGGCCCGCCGCCGGCGGCGCCTCGAACCACTCGAGGCTCGCGGGATCCGCGATGCCCAGGCCGTGGAGGGCCAGCAGGGCCTCCGCCAGGTCCGCCCGCTGCAGCTCCGGTGCGTCGAAGGCCGGCCGGGCGAGGAAGTCGGCTTCCGTGAAGAGCCGCACGCAGAGCCCCGGCCCCGTGCGCCCCGCGCGGCCCGCCCGCTGCACGCAGCGCGCCTGGCTGATGCGCGCGGTCTGCAGCCGCGACAGCCCCGACCAGGGGGAATGCACCGCCTCCCGCCCCAGGCCCGAGTCGATCACCGCCGCGATGCCCTCGAGGGTCACCGAGCTCTCCGCCACGTTGGTGCTGAAGATGACCTTGGGCTTCGAGGAAGGCGCCAGGGCCGCCTGCTGGGCCTCGCCGGACAGCTCGCCGTGGAGGGGGAAGAGGGCGAGGCCGAGGCGCTCGGCGAGGCCCTCGCAGGCCTTGAGGCAGGCGCGGATCTCCGCTGCGCCGGGGAGGAAGACCAGGGCGTGCCCCTTCTGGCCTTCCGCGTGCAGCGCCGCCACCGCGTCCCGCACCTGGTCCGCCAGGGGCCGGTCGTCCGGGCGCGGCAGGTGGCGGACCTCGATGGGGTGGGCCCGGCCCTCGCTGCGGAGGTGCGCCGCGTCCAGGTAGCCCGACACCGGCCCCGGGTCCAGGGTGGCCGACATCACCACCAACTTCAGGTCGGGGCGCGCCGTGCGCTGGAGGCGGCGCAGGAGGGTGAGGGCCAGGTCCGTCTGCAGGTGCCGCTCGTGGAACTCGTCGAGCACCACCGCCGCGATCCCCTTCAAGGCCGGGTCCGCCCCGAGGCGCCGCAGCAGCAGGCCCTCCGTCACGAAGCGCAGGCGCGTGGCCTTCGAGGCCTTGGCCTCGAAGCGCACGGCGTAGCCCACCTCGCCCCCCAGGGGGACGCCCATCTCGTCCGCCACCCGCGCCGCCGCGAGGCGGGCCGCCAGGCGCCGGGGCTCCAGGATCCAGCACTCGCCCCGGCCCTCCGGCCCGTCCAGCAGGCCGCCCTCCAGCAGGGCCCGGGGCAGGCGCGTGGTCTTGCCCGCGCCGGGCTCCGCGGTGAGCACGAGGGCGGGGCGGGCCGACAGGGCGGCGAGGGCCTCGGGCAGCAGAGGATCGAGGGGCAGGGGGGCGGGCGTCGCGGTCACCCCTCCAGCATCGCCGATACACTGGTCCCTTCGATGCTCCGCCGCCACCTCGAGGACCGCATGCTCTACCTCGCCTTCCGGCGGGGCTGGCTGCGCCAGGACGGCCTGCCCCCGGAGGTGGAGCCCCTCCTGGACGAGGATCCGGCCCTGGCCCTGAAGCGGCTGGTGGAGCTGAAGTTCCTGGCCCCGGAGCACGTGAAGGACCTGGAGCGGGACGCCCGCTCCGAGCTGTCGCGCTTCCTGGACCTCACCCAGGACATGGCCCGCCTCCCGGACCGGACCCTCACCTAGGACTCCGGCCGCATCCGCGCGGTGCCCGCCGCCGACACCGGCGAGTTCCGCATCTGGGCCAAGGCCGCCGGCGTGGTGGAGGGCGAGCCCTGGGGCCCCTACCGCATCCTCGGCCTCGTGGGGGAGGGCAGCGTGGGCCGGGTCTTCCGGGCCATCGACCCCGACCTCGGGCGCCCCGTGGCCCTCAAGATCCTCCAGCGCACGGACCCCACCACCCTGGAGCGCTTCCTCAACGAGGCCCGGGCCCAGGCCCGCATCGAGCACCCCTGCGTGGCCAAGGTCTACCGCGTGGGCGAGGAGGCGGGGCAGCCCTACATCGCCATGCAGTTCGTGGACGGCCTCACCCTGCGGGAGGCCGCGTACAAGCTGGACCTGGAGGAGAAGGTGCGCCTCATGGCCCAGGTCTGCGAGGGCGTCCACGCCGCCCACCGCCTGGGCATCGTCCACCGCGACCTCAAGCCCAGCAACATCATGCTGGAGCGCGCCGAGGGCGGCTGGCGGCCCATCGTGCTGGACTTCGGCCTGGCGCTCACCCGGGAGAGCAGCGGCCTCACCATGGCGGGCCACGCGGTGGGCACGCCGAAGTACATGAGCCCCGAGCAGTGGCGGGGCCTGCCCCTGGACCGCCGCAGCGACGTGTACAGCCTCGGCGTCTCCCTCTACGAGATCCTCTGCGGCCGGGCCCCCTTCGAGGGGGACCATCCCCTGGAGGTGCTGCGCTCCGCCGCGGAGACCGAGCCCCCCCGGCCCCGCAGCCTGAAGAAGGACCTGCCCGCGGACCTGGAGACCATCCTGCTCAAGGCCCTGGAGAAGGAGCCCGTGCGGCGCTACGACAGCGCGAAGGCCTTCGCCCAGGACCTGGACCACTACCTCGAGGGCGAGCCCATCTCGGCCAAGCCCCCCACCCGCGTGGACCTCGTGCGGCGCTGGTTCCGCCGCAACCGCCTGGCGGGCGGCATCGCCGCCGCCAGCCTGCTCCTCCTCCTCGCCGTGGGGGGCTGGGCCACCCTCGCCCTCCTGCGCAGCCGCGCCCAGGCCCGGGCCGCCCGCCTCTTCGGGGCCCAGAGCGAGCGCATCGAGGTGCTCCTGGCCAAGGCCTACGCCCTGCCCAAGCACGATGTCTCCCGCACCGAGGACGAGGTGCGCCGCGGCCTCGAGTCCCTCAAGGGGGACATGGCCCGGCTGGGCCGGGAGGCCGAGGGCCCCGGGCTCCTCGCCCTGGGCCGCGCCCACCGCGCCCTCGGCGACCTGGAGGAGGCCCACCAGGAGCTCTCGAAGGCCTGGGACCGGGGCTACCGGGGGCCGGAGGTGGCCGCCGAGCTGGGCCTGGTGAAGGCGGGGCTCTACCGCCGCCTGCTGGCGCCCCTCAGCGGGGCCGACCGCCAGGAGCGCCGCCGGCAACTGGACGAGTCCCTGCTGAAGCCCGCCCAGGCCCTGCTGCGCAACGTGCCCGCGGCCTCCCTGCGCCCCTCGGAGCTGGCGGCGGCGGAGCTGGCCCTGACGGAGGGCCGCCATGAGGAGGCCCTGCGCCTGGCGGACGAGGCCTTCCAGGCCCAGCCCTGGCTCTTCGAGGCCCTGTCCCTGCGGGCGGAGGTCCGCATGGCCCAGGCGGACGACGACTTCGAGGGCAAGCGCGTGGGGGAGGCCGAGGAGCACCTCCAGCAGGCCGCCGAGGACCTGGCCCGGGCCAAGGAGATCGGCCGCAGCGCCCCCTCCGTGTACCTCCTGGAGGCCCGCCGGCGGGCGGAGTGGATCCGGGTGCGCACCACCGCCGGCAAGGCCGATCCCCAGGACCGGGACCGGGCCCTGGCCGCCTGCGACGAGGCCCAGGAGCTGCGCCCGGGGAGCTGGGCCGCCCGCCTGGTGCGGGCCGCGGTGCACCTCCATTGGGCGCCCTCGGAGCGCCAGTTCGGCCGGGACCTGCGGCCCGAGCTGCAGCGGGGCGTCGCGGCGGCGGAGGACGCCCTGCGCCTGGCCCCGGAGAGCAATGAGGTGCTCGCCGCCCTGGCCTTCCTCTGGTGGCGCTGGGCGGCGGAGGACGAGATCGACGGCCTGGACCCCCGCCGCGCCCTGGGCCGGAGCCTGGCGGCCCTGGAGCGCGGCCTCAAGCACCCCGAGGAGGCGCCGGTGCTCCACCTGCGCATGGGCAACTGCTACACCACCCAGGCCCTCTTCGAACTGCGCAGCGGCGTGGACCCCGAGCCCTCGGTGGCCCAGGCGGAGGCCCACTACCGGGAGAGCGCCCGCCTCAAGCCCAGCGGCCAGCCCCTGTCGGATCTCATCTGGGTGCTGGCGGTGCGGGCCCAGGCGCGGCTGTGGCGGGGGGAGGACCCGGCCCCGGTGGCCGCGGCGGCGGAGCCCCTCTACGCCGAGGCGAACCGCCTCATGCCCTCCTACTTCTTCACCAAGATCAACCTGGCCGACGTGCGCCTCGCCGTGGCGGAGCACCGGGCCGCCCGGGGCCTGGACCCGGCCTGGGAGCTGGCGCGCACCCGGGAGCTGGGCCTCGCGGCCCTGGCGGACGCGCCGGCCCGGGCGGCCTACGCCCTGCCCATCCTGGGCCGCACCGCCCTGATCCGCGGGGAGTGGCTCCAGCGCCAGGGCGGGGACGCGACGGAGGACCTGAAGGACGCCCGCCTCCGCATGGAGGAGGCCCTGCGCCTGCGGCCGGGGCGCAACGACAACCTGCGCATCCTCCTGCGGGCCCGCCTCGCCGAGCTGCGGGCCCAGCCCGCCTGGGACGGGGCGCGCTTCGAATCCCTGGGGAAGGATCTCCATGCCCTGGCCGACAAGGGCGACGCCGAGGCCTCCCTGCTCCTGGGCCGCCTCCAGATGCTGGGGGCCCTGCGGGGCGCCCTGGCCGAGCGCTCCCGCCTGCGGGCGGCGGCCCTGGTCTCCCTGCGCCGCAGCAAGGAGCTGAACCCCAACCTCGCCGCCCTCGCGGACGCCGCCCTGCGCGAGGGCGAGGCCGCCGCCCGGGCCAGCGCCCGTCCCGACCCCGACAAGGAGCCTCCCGACCATGGCCTCTGAGATCTTCAAAGCCAGCCGATTCACGAAGGGCAACCGCCTCTTCCGCACGGTCATCGAGGTGACCGAGAACGCGGTGATCCGCCGCAAGCGCCACTGGTTCGCCCTCAACGAGATGAGCATCCACCTGAGCCGGGTGGCCTCGGTGCGCATCGAGACCGGCATCCTCTGGTCCGACATCCGCATCGAGAGCACCGGCGGCAGCGACGACATCGAGAGCCACGGCCATTCCAAGGCCGACGCGCGGCGGATCAAGGAGCTCATCGAGGCTGCCCAGACGCGGATGATGCAGGCCAATCCCCAGGCCGGGAGCTAGGCGTGGCCGTGCTGGAGCCCGAGGTCCCGGACCCGCTGCGCCGCGCGGTGCAGCAGGACTTCAAGCCGGGCGAGTTCGACCCGGACGCGGTCCGCCCCGGTTCCATCCGCCTCGACGACGAGGGCGAGTGCCCGTCCTGCCGGCGTCCGCTCCTGGGCTTCGGCCTGGGGGCCTGCAGCTTCTGCGAGGCGCCCTACGGGGCCTGGCTGGAATTCCTCCCCGCCGCCACCGCCCGGCTGCACGCCATCGCCCCGGGATGGACCCCGGCGCGGCTGCGGGACTGGCTGCGGCCCCGTCCGGCCCAGCTGGCCTGGGCCTACCAGCGCCAGGCCTGGGCCCACCTGGAGACCTGGATGGACGAGGACCTGCGCGGGGGCCTCGCGCGCCTGGAGATGAGCCGCCGGGGCCGCGGGCTGGGCACCGCCTACGGCGCCGTGGAGGTGGCGGTGGTCCAGCTCCAGGCCCTCGGCGACCGGGATCCCTGGGTGGCCCTGAGGGTGGAGGGCCGACGCCTGGCCGCGCCCTGGGGGGAGCCCGAGGAGGACGGGGCCCGGGAGCCCGAACCCTTCCTCGAGTGGTGGAGCCTGCGTCCCACCGGCGGGCCCGAGCGCGCCGGGGAATCCGCCTGCGTGGCCTGCGGCGCCCCCATCGCCTTCGAGGACGAGCGCTGCCGCGCCTGCGGCGCCGCCCCCGTGCGGGAGCCCGGGCCCTGGCTGGTGGAGGGCATCCTCGTGCGGGGCCCCGGCGCGGGCGCCGCGCGGCTGCACCTGCAGGGCCGGTCGGCCTTCATGCCGCGGCGGTAGGCCCGGCCCCCAGCGCCTTCCGCAGCCCCTCCGGATCGTCCACGAAGACCCGCACCCGGTCCCGGGCCTTCCCCGGTCCCAGCAGCCCCAGGGGCGCGATGGGCGCCTTCAGCTTCAGCAGCAGGAAGGGCGGGCCGGAGGTCCCGAAGGTCATGACGCCCCGCAGGAAGGCCAGGCGGGCCCAGTCGTCCTGGAAGACGGGCATCGTCTCCACGCCTTCGATCCGTTCGAGGGGCACCGCCAACGAACCCAGGATCCCCCGGTGGAAGGTGGCGACGCCGTCCTGCACGGTGTGGGGCCGGCGGCGCATGGAGGCCCAGAGCCCCACGATCCACAGGAACCCGTAGGCGCCGGCGGCGTGCAGCAGGACCCGCAGCCAGAGGGGCGCGTGGCGGGTGAGGACCTCCAGCAGCACGACGTCCCCGGCGAGCAGCAGCGGCAGGGCGGGCAGGAGCATGCCCAGCCCCGCCTTCCGGGTGTAGGCGAAGCCCGCCGGATCGGGCCGGCGCCAGCCCCCCAGCAGGAACCCCAGCGCGCCCCCGACCAGGGCCAGCTCCAGCGCCGCCATGCGCGCGAGGCCCGGGGGCAGGAAGGCCCCGAGGGCGGGGATCAGCGCGTCCTCGGGGAGCCCGCCGGTCCCCCGGGGGCGGCGGAGCCAGGCCCGCGCCGCGAGGACCAGCAGCGCGAGCTCGAGGACGAGGGCGGTGGCGAGGCGGAGCCTCTGCCCTCCGGGTCCGGGGCGGACCGCGAGGCCGAGGCCCTCCGCCAGGAGCACCCCGGGGAGCAGCAGGCGCGTCCAGGGCAGCCGCCGGCGGAGGGCCTCGAGGGCCAGGCGCAGCAGGTCGAGGCCCAGCATCGCCAGGAGCAGGAGCCCGGCCCAGGCGTAGGCGGGACGGTCCTGCCACGCGAGGCCCGGCATCCGCCAGCGCAGGAGCAGCGCGCCCAGGGCGGCGGCGGCCAGGAGCAGGCCCGGGAGCCTGGATCCGCCGGAGTTCACGTCACGCGCCGCGTCCAGACCAGGAGGAGGATGCCGAAGACCAGGCAGGCGAGCGTCGGAAGCCATCCGAAGCGCAGGGCGCTGGGCATGGTGGCGAGGGCGAAGATCGCCAGCCCGCGGCCGTTGCGCTTGCGCGCCGCGAGGATGTCGCTCGCCGGGACGTCGGGGTCCAGCCGGCCCCGGCGGCGGGCCATCTCCAGCGTCAGCCACTGGGTCGCCAGGATGAGGCCGGTGATGGGGAGGTAGACCGCCATGGAGGCCGGGTTCAGGAGGTAGCGTCCGACCAGGGCCGCCGCGAAGGGGAAGAAGCTGACGAGGCTCAGGAAGAACAGGCTCAGCGCCACCAGGGGCACGTCCAGGCTGGCGATGAGCCGGGCGAGGCGGTGGTGCCAGGCCCAGAAGATGCCGAGCAGGCCGAAGCTGAAGAAGTAGGCGGCGATGGTGGGCGCGTCGTGGGCGAGCTTCGCACCGAGCTCCGCCGCGGAGCGCGGGGCCTCCAGGTCGGGCACCTTCACCTCCAGCACGAGGATCGTCATGGCGATGGCGAAGACGCCGTCCACCAGGGCCTCGAGCCGGTGCTTGGAGAGGTGGAGGTTCGGCTTCGCGTCCGGGCTCATGGGAACTTCGGCGCGCGCTTCTCGAGGAAGGCCGCCAGGCCCTCCCGGGCCTCGGCGCTCTGGATGGCCTCGGCCATCTGGGCCCCCTCGGCCCTCAGGAGGGCGAGGAGGCTCTCGGGGGTGTGGCCCGCGTTGCGCAGGGCGCTGGCCTTGATGCGGGCGAAGGCCCTGGAGGGGCCGTGGGCCAGGCGCTGGCAGGTGACCTTCACCACGTCCTCCAGCACCTCGGGGTCCACGATCTGGTTCACGAGGCCCAGGGCGTGGGCGCGGCCGGCGTCGATGGCGTCGCCGGTGAGCATCAGCTCCAGGGCGAGACTGGGGTTGACGAGCTGCTGGAGCAGCACGCTGCCGCCCCAGTCGGGGTGCAGGGCCAGCTTCACGAAGGCCATGCTGAACTTGGCGTCCGGCGTGGCGATGCGCAGGTCGGCGGCGAGGGCGAGGCTCATGCCCGCCCCGGCGCAGGGTCCCTGCACCACCGCCATCACGGGCACCGGCAGGGTCCGCAGGCCGTGGGCCACCCGGACCCCCAGGTCCAGCAGGGCCTTCATCTGCTCGATGCGGCCGGCCTTGAGGCCCTCCAGCATCCAGCCGATGTCGCCCCCGGCGCAGAAGGCGCGGCCCTCGCCGCGCAGCACCAGGGCCTTGACCTCCGAGGCCGCCCCGGCGGCCAGGGCCGCGGCGAAGGCGGGCTCCATCCCCGGGACGAGGGCGTTGAGCTTGTCGGGGCGGTTGAGGGTGAGGAAGCCGATCCGGTCCCGGATCTCGAAGCGGGCGGGGGCGGCGCCGTCCGGGGCGGCGCTCACGCCTTCACCTCCTCCATCGCCGCGGCCTTGGCCTTGTAGGCGCTGTCCTGGAGGGCCTGCACGAAGCCGTGGAAGAGGCCCCGGGCGGCGGAGCCCGCCATGTTGCCCATCTCCACGAGGTTCTCCGGATGCCACTGGACGCCGATGGCCCAGCGGTCCGGGTCCTTCGCCTCGATGGCCTCGATGAGGGGCACGCCGTTCTTGAGGGTCTCGGGGTGGAAGGCCACGGCGCGCATCTCCGGCGCCACGGACTTGATGGCCTGGTGGTGGCGGCTGTTCACGGGCACCGACGCGCCGCCCAGCATGTGGAAGAGGTGGGAGTTGTGGGTCACCGAGACCGAGTGCCGGATCTCGGGGAGGTCCTCGCTGCCGTGCAGGTGCAGGGCGGGGTCGCAGCCGAAGTAGTCGGCGATGTCCTGGATGAGGGAGCCCCCCAGGGCCACGTTGAGCATCTGGCTCCCGCGGCAGAGGCCGAGGATGGGCAGGTTCCGCCGCCAGGCCTCATGGATGAGGGCGGATTCGAAGCCGTCCCGGTCGGGCTCCACGTGGGCCTTGGGGTGCACCGGCTCGTTCGGGTCCCAGGCCTGGGGGTGGATGTCCTGGCCACCGGTGAGGAGCAGGCCCACCACGCCCTCCCAGTCGATCTCGGGATCCCCGGGGTGCACCAGCTGGATGGGACCGTGCCAGCCGGCCACGTGGATGGCGGGAACGCAGTGCCGGGTGGCCAAGGTCTTGTTCCTGCAGCTGATGAGCAGCCGGATGCCGTGGGTGGTTGACATGGGGGGCTCCGAAGGGATCATGGAAACCCTACACCCCCTCAGATGGTCTGAGAATCGGGTTTTGGAGCGGCGGGAGCCCGCCGGAGGAGAGACGATGTCCGGATCCCTGAACAAAGTGATGCTGATCGGGAACCTGGGGAAGGACCCCGAGCTGAAAATGACCACCTCCGGCCAGCCCGTGTGCCGGTTCAGCCTCGCCACCACCGAGACTTGGCGCAACGCCCAGGGGGAGAAGCAGAGCAAGACCGAGTGGCACAACGTGGTGGTCTGGGGCAAGCAGGCGGAGATCGCCGAGAAGTACCTCCGCAAGGGCAAGCAGATCCTGGTGGAGGGCCGCATCCAGTACCGCGAGTACACGGACCAGGCGGGCGTGAAGAAGACCGCCTGCGACATCCGCTGCGACAACTTCGTGATGCTGGGCCGCATGGAGGACGGCGGCGCCCCCCGGGGCGAGTACGGCGGCGGCCGCAGCATGGACCGGGGCGCGGAGCGGGCCCCGGCGCCCTCCCACGACTACGAGGACATGCCCCCGGCCCCCTCCGCCGGCGGCGGCTTCGACGACGACATCCCGTTCTGAGGGCCGCCTAGCCCCGGCCCCTGGTCCTCCGCCGACGCCGCGCGCGGGCGGGGGGCCGGGAACCAGGGGCTAGGGACTCGGCGCCCTCCAAGGCACAATGGAGGATTCGTCCTGGAGCCCGTCGTGTCCACCACCGCCTACGCCGAAGTCCGCCACCTGAAGTCCCACGTCGGGGAGGAGGTCTCCCTGCGGGGCTGGGTGCGCAACGTGCGCACGTCCAAGACCCGCTTCATCGACCTGCGGGACGGCTCGGGCTTCGTGCAGTGCGTGGTGGGGGCGAACGACGCGGATCCCGAGAGCTATGAGACCGCGGGGAAGCTGACCCAGGAGTCCGCCATCGCCCTCACGGGCACGGTGCAGACCCATCCCAAGACCGGCGAGCCCGAGATCCTGGTGAAGTCCCTGCAGCTGCTGGCCCCCAGCGTGGACTACCCCATCACCCCCAAGGAGCACGGCATCGAGTTCCTGATGGACCACCGCACGCTCTGGCTGCGCAGCAAGCGCCAGTGGGCGATCATCCGCATCCGCCACACCATCTCGAAGGCCATCCGCGACTTCTTCGACGGGGACGGCTTCACCCTCCTGGACGCGCCCATCCTGACGCCCTCGGCCTGCGAGGGCACGAGCACGCTGTTCGCCACGGACTACTTCCACGAGGGCACGGCCTTCCTCAGCCAGAGCGGCCAGCTCTACCAGGAGCCCGGCGTGCCGGCCTTCGGCAAGGTCTACTGCTTCGGCCCCACCTTCCGGGCCGAGAAGAGCAAGACGCGGCGCCACCTCACGGAGTTCTGGATGGTGGAGCCGGAGATGGCCTTCGCCGGGCTGGAGGACGTCATGCAGCTCGGCGAGCGCATGGTGAAGTTCATCCTGGAGCGGGTGCTGGACGGCCGCCAGGAGGAGCTGAAGATCCTGGAGCGCGACACGGCGCCGCTGGAGGCCGCCCTGCGCCTGGGCTTCGCGCGCATGAGCTACACCGAGAGCGTGGCGAAGCTCAAGGAGCTGGGCAGCGACATCAACTGGGGCGAGGACTTCGGCAACGACGACGAGACGATCCTCATGAACGCCATGGACCGGCCCCTGTGGGTGCACCGCTTCCCCAAGAGCTTCAAGGCCTTCTACATGGAGTACGACCGTGAGAACCCGGACCTGGCCATGGGTGCGGACCTGCTGGCCCCGGAGGGCTACGGCGAGATCATCGGCGGCGGCGAGCGCGCCATCGACCTCCAGTACCTCCTGGACCAGATCCAGCACCACGGCCTCGACCAGAAGGACTACGAGTGGTACCTGGACGTCCGGCGCTTCGGCGGCGTCCAGCACGCCGGCTTCGGCATGGGCCTGGAGCGCGCCGTGGCGTGGATCTGCAAGCTGCCGCACGTGCGCGAGACCATCCCCTTCCCGCGCATGATGGGCACGCTCCGCCCGTAGGGGGCCCTCAGAGCTGCATCACGTGCCCGGGCAGCTTGGCGATGGCCTCCCGCAGGGGGAGCTCCGCGTGCTCGTGGGGCAGGGTGATCCAGAAGGTGTAGCTGATGAAGGCGCCCTTGCAGTTGGCCTGGTGGCGGTCGTCCCCGCCCTCCTGGGGGCCGAGGTGCTCCACGATGAGGGCCAGCACCATCTCGGCCCGCAGCTCCTCCATCCGACCGATGACCTTCAGGGGCACCCGGGCGGGGTAGTCCATGTGCGGTTTCCCGGTGATCTCCTGCATGGGCCATGATCGCACCGGGGCCCTGGCGGACTGTGACGAAAGTTCTTTGAGGATGATGATGTCCTAAATAAAATGGGGGGGCCGGGGGTGCAGGACCTCCGGCGCCAGACCACAGGAACCCGCCCATGAGCGCACGGAGCCCGCGCGTCATCCTCGGACTCGCCGCCAGCATCCTGGTGGGGGTCTTCGTGGGCTCGGGCGTGTTCACCTTCGTGTCCGCCCACGGGACCTCCTACCTCTCCAACGATCCGGACGTCTGCGTGAACTGCCACGTGATGCGGGAGCAGTACGACGGCTGGCAGAAGAGCCCCCACCACGCGGTGGCCGTCTGCAACGACTGCCATCTCCCCCACGACAACGTGGTTCACAAGCTTTTCGTCAAGGCCAGCAACGGCTACCACCACTCGCGGGCCTTCACCTTCATGGACTTCAAGGAGCCGATCCGCATCAAGCCCGGCAACGCGCAGGTCCTGGAGGCCAACTGCCGCCGCTGCCATGCCGAGATCACCGACGAGATCACCGCCCACGGGACGCTCGGCGTTCCCACGGACCCGGGCCAGAGGGCCGACCTCTACGGCTGCGTGAAATGCCATCAGGACGTGGGCCATGGCCCCGTCCGCTGACCGACCAGACCTTCCGAACGGAGGCCGACATGACTGACGCTCCAACTCCCTTCTTCGCGCGCCGCGGTGTGAAGCGGGGCCTCGTCGCCCTCGGGGCGGCGGTGGGCACCGTCCTCGTGCTGGCGCTCCTGCAGAGCGTCTCGAACCGCAAGGCGGAGGCGCGCCAGACGGTGTTGCGCCTGGTGGACCTCACCGAGCGGACGGTGGATCCCGCTGAATGGGGGAAGAACTTCCCCCGCCAGTACGATGCCTACCTCCGCACCGCCGAGAAGTACTCCACGAAGTACGGCGGGGCCGGCAGCGAGGGCATGCCCAAGAGCCGCATCCAGGAGGACCCCCGCCTGGTGGAGATCTTCGACGGCTACGCCTTCGCCATCGACTTCAACCAGCGCCAGGGCCATGCCTACATGCTTGACGACCAGCGCCACACCAAGCGCGTGACCGAGCGCAAGCAGCCGGGCTCCTGCCTCCACTGCCACGCCTCCAACACGGTGGCCTTCCGGGAGTACGGGATCAAGAACGGCGCGCCGGGCACCCTCGACGAGGCCTTCACCAGCCCCAACGCCCAGGCCCAGCTCATGAAGGGCTTCGAGGAGGTCTGCAAGCTGCCCTACAACGAGGCCACGAAGCTCGTGCAGCATCCGGTGGCCTGCATCGACTGCCACGATCCCAAGAGCATGGCCCTGCGGGTGACGAAGCCCGGCTTCATCCGCGGTATCGCCGCCCTGGCCCAGAGCACGGAGCCGGTGCCGCACCTGCCCTCCATCGAGAAGTGGCGCAAGGGGGACAAGGCGGTCGCCTACGACGCGAACCGCGACGCCTCCCGCCAGGAGATGCGCTCGATGGTGTGCGGCCATTGCCACGTGGAGTACTACTGCGGCCCGAAGACGACCCTCTTCTTCCCCTGGAACAAGGGCCTGAAGGTGGAGCAGATCGAGGCCACGTACAACGAGTACAAGTTCCCCGACGGCCACCGCTTCTTCGACTGGAAGCACGGCAAGACCGGCGCCGAGGTGCTGAAGGCCCAGCACCCCGAGTTCGAGATGTGGAGCCAGGGCATCCACGCCCGCTCCGGCGTCTCCTGCGCCGACTGCCACATGCCCTACCAGCGCGAGGGCGCCATCAAGATCAGCGACCACCACGTCCGCAGCCCCCTGCTCAACATCTCCCGCGCCTGCCAGACCTGCCACCGCTTCCCCGAGGAGGAGATGAAGGCCCGGGTCGAGGCCATCCAGGAGCGCACCCACGCGCTCATGAACCGCGCCGAGGACGCCGTGGTCGCCCTCATCCGCGACCTCGATGCCGCCAAGAAGGCCGGCGTCCCCGAGGACAAGCTGGCCGCCATCTTCGAACTCCAGCGCAAGGCCCAGTGGCGCGTCGACTTCGTGAACGCGGAGAACTCCATGGGCTTCCACGCCCCCCAGGAGGCCGCCAGGATCCTCGGCGAGGCCATCGACTACGGCCGGCAGGGACAGCTCGCGCTGAAGGACATGACGGCGGGCGTGGCCGTGGCCAAGAAGAAGTGAGGCCATTCCGGCCGAAGGGACAAGGAACCCACAACTCGTGAATTTGAAGTTGAAGTTGACCTTGACCTTGACCTTGAAGTTGACCTTTTAAGAGCACTTCGATCCACGAGCGCCGCGTCCTTCGGCGCTCGCGGATCGAGGTGCCAGAGCGCGCAGCGCTCGGTCGCCCTCGCCGCCGGGCCCGGCCATCCCGGGCCGAAGGCCGGGCGAGCCCTTCCTCCCCTGAATCTTCCCCCCAATGAACACAAGGATGACCGCCCCGCACGGCCTTCGGCCCCTCTTGCCCGTCCCCGGCGGGTCCTCCCACCGAGCGCTGCGCGCTCTGGCACCCTTCCAGCTCCGCGTCCGCAAACGGCGCGGACGCGAATCCGGAAGGGTGCTCCTTGGAACAACCTTCCATCCCTTCGGCTTGTTCAGTCTTCGAGGAGTTCCCATCCGCAAGTCCAAACCCGTGCCCACCACCCGGCCCTTGCTACGCTGAAGGTCTCAAGGACACCCGCCCCATGCACGACCTCCCCCCCACCACCGCCACCCACGAATTCGTCGAGCCCTTCTTCCTGGGCTCCTGCGACCCCGCCGAAGCCGACATCGCCCTCTTCGGCGTCTGCTGGGACGGGACCTCGTCGTTCAAGGCGGGCAGCCGCTTCGCCGGCTTCGCGGTGCGGGAGGCCTCCTTCGGGATGGAGGAGTTCAGCTTCTACCAGCAGGCCACGCTGCTGGACATCAAGTACACGGACTACGGCGACCTCTTCCTGCCCCCGGGGCAGAAGGGCCGCGTGCTGGAGGACATCGCGTCGGCCGCGCGGGAGATCCGCGGGAAGGGGCAGTTCCCCATCGCCTTCGGGGGCGAGCACCTGCTGGCCTATCCGCTGATCATGGCCGCCCACCACGACCATCCCGACCTCGCCGTCATCCACTTCGACGCCCACGCCGACCTGCGGCCCGACCTCTGGGGCGACGAGTGGACCCACGCCACGATCCTCGGCCGCGTGGGCGACCGCATCGGCTTCGAGAACCTGTACCAGTTCGGCATCCGCTCGGGCTCGAAGGAGGAGTGGGAGATCGCCCAGAAGCACGGCACCCTGCACCCCTTCGCCAAGGAGGAGATCGCGAAGGTGCTGGACTCGCTCGGCGACCGCCCGGTCTACCTCACCTGCGACATGGACGTGCTGGACCCCAGCATCTACCCGGGAACCGGCACCCCCGAGCCCGGCGGCGTCGACTACGCCACCTTCATCGGCGGCCTCAAGCAGCTGAAGGGCCGGCGGCTCGTGGGCATGGACTGCCTCGAGCTGGCTCCCCACTACGACCCCACGGGCGTCTCCGCCATCACCATGGCCAAGACCCTGCGGGAGATGATCATCCTCGCGAGCCAGCGGAAGCGCTGAAGGGCCTCAGCCCTCCTTCACCTCGATCTCCCGCAGGTCCTTGCCGGGCTTGAAGCGGATGCTGCGGCCCTTGGGGATCTGCACGCTGTCGCCGGTCTTGATGTTCCGGCCCATGCCCCGCTTGCGCGGCCGGGGCTCGAAGACGCCGAAGCCGCGGATCTCGATGCGGTGGCCGTCCAGGAGGGCCTGCTTCATGCGCTCGGTGATCATGTCCACCACGTCCAGGGCCATGGCGCGTGAGCAGGGATGCACCTGCATGAGGGCGTTGGCGATGTCGATCTTGATCATGGGAACCTCCGCGGGGCGGGACGGGGCCTAGTGGCGGGCGAGGCCGATCTTGAAGTCGCCGGAGGGGGCCGCTGGCGGCGCGGCGGGTGCGGCGGGGGCGGCCGGCGCCGCAGGGGGCGGAGTGGGCGGCGGGCCGCCGGCCTCGCGCCCGGCGCCCTGGCTGATGGCCATGGCGCGGTCCATGGTCGCCCGGGACATGTCGGACGTGGCCATGATGCCCTCCAGCTTGAGCTTGAATTCGCCCACGTTGGTGGCGCGCTTCAGGGCCTCCTCCTCGCTGATCAGCCCCTCCTTGAGGAGGAAGAACAGGCTCTGGTCGAAGGTCTGCATCCCGTACTGGCTGGTGCCGCCCTGGATGACGTCCCGCAGGCCCTTGGTCTTGTCCTTGTCCTCGATGCAGGCCTTCACCGTCTCCGTGGCCACCAGCACCTCCACCGCGGGCACGCGGCCCTGGCCGTCCGCCCGGGGCACGAGGCGCTGGCTGATGATGGCCTTCAGCACCGCGCTGAGCTGCAGGCGGATCTGCTTCTGATGGTGGGGCGGGAACACCGAGATCACGCGGTTGATGGTCTCCGTGGCGTCCAGGGTGTGCAGGGTGGAGAAGACCAGGTGGCCGGTCTCCGCCGCGTGGATGGCGGTCTCGATGGTCTCGAAGTCGCGCATCTCGCCCACGAGGATGACGTCGGGGTCCTGGCGGAGGGCGGCGCGCAGGGCGGTGGCGAAGGAGGAACAGTCGGCGCCCACCTCGCGCTGGTTGATGATGCTCTGGTTGTCCCGGTGCAGGTACTCGATGGGGTCCTCGATGGTGAGGATGTGCTCCACCCGGGTGGCGTTGATGAGGTCGATCATGGCCGCCAGGGTGGTGGACTTGCCCGAGCCGGTGGTGCCGGTCACCAGCACCATGCCGCGCTGCTCCTCGCAGATCTTGGCCAGCACCCGGGGCAGCATCAGGTCGTCGATGCTGTAGATGCGCCGCGGGATCACGCGGAGCACCATGCCCACCGTGCCGCGCTGGTTGAAGATGTTGCAGCGGAAGCGGCCCAGGGCCGGCACCGAGTAGGCGAGGTCGGCGTCCAGCTGCTCCTTGAACTTCGCCTTCTGGCGGTCCGTGGCCATGATGCTGTAGGCCATGGCGATGGTGTCCTCCTGGACCAGCCGCTTGAACTGGGTCAGGGGGGTGAGGCGGCCCTTGATGCGGGCGATGGGATAGTTGCCCACCTTGAGGTGCAAGTCGGAGGCCCCGAGCTCGCAGGTGGTCGTGAGCAGTTCGTTGATATGCATGGGCTCTCCCGGGGGCCGGGCGGAAGTTGAGGGTGCCCACCATCTTAGACTCCAGGCCCCGGAAGGGAAGGGGAAGGGCGGGGGATCGGGATTTCACCTTCGGGAAATCGGCCGGCCCTGGTAAAATCGAAGGTTCTGCCGGAAGCGCGGCCAAGGCTCCCCCCTCGCCCGCGCCTTCCCGCCCACCAAGGCCCCCATGACCCCGACCGAAAAGATCCGCAACATCGCCATCATCGCCCACGTGGACCACGGCAAGACCACGCTGGTGGACGCCATGTTCAAGGGCGCCCACATGTTCCGGGACAACCAGCGCGTCCAGGAGCGCGCCATGGACTCCAACGACCAGGAGCGCGAACGCGGCATCACCATCCTGGCCAAGACCACGTCCATCCACTGGGGCGGCCACCGCTTCAACATCGTGGACACCCCCGGCCACGCGGATTTCGGCGGGGAGGTCGAGCGCGTGCTCAGCATGGTGGACTCGGTGCTCCTGGTGGTGGACGCCTTCGACGGCCCCATGCCCCAGACCAAGTTCGTCACCCGCAAGGCCCTGGCCCTGGGCCTGCGCCCCATCGTGGTGATCAACAAGGTGGACCGCCCCGGCGCCCGTCCCCACTGGGCCCAGGACGCGGTCTTCGAGCTCTTCATGGAACTGGGGGCCACGGACGCCCAGCTCGACTTCCCCACCGTCTTCGCCAGCGCCAAGAACGGCTACGCGATGATGGACGTCAACGACGACAGCGAGACCCTGGACCCCCTCTTCGACACCATCGCCACCTACTGCCCGCCCCCGAAGGGCTCGGTGGACGAGCCGTGCCAGATGCTGGTCACCCTCATGGACTACAACGACTTCGTGGGCCAGATCGGCATCGGGCGCATCTTCAACGGGAAGCTGAAGGTGGGCGACAGCGTGGTGCTGGTGAAGCGCGACGGCTCCCTCCAGAACCAGAAGATCACCCAGCTCTACGGCTTCGAGGGCCTCACCCGCGTGCCCCTGCAGGAGGCGGGCGCCGGGGAGATCGTGGCCATCGCCGGCATCGCCGACATCCGGGTGGGCGAGACCATCGCCAGCGCCGAGAAGCCGGAGGCCCTGCCCTACGTGGACATCGACGAGCCCACCATCTCCATGATGTTCATGGTGAACAACGGCCCCTTCGCCGGCCAGGACGGCAAGCACGTCCAGAGCCGCCGCATCCGCGAGCGCCTCATGAAGGAGCTGCAGCACAACGTCGCCCTGCGCGTGGAGGACACTGAGACCCCCGACGCCTTCAAGGTCAGCGGCCGCGGCGAGCTGCACCTCAGCGTGCTCATCGAGACCATGCGGCGCGAGGGCTTCGAGCTCTGCGTCAGCCGGCCCGAGGTGATCATCCACTGGGACCCCCAGACCGGCGAGAAGCTGGAGCCCTACGAGGACGTCACCATCGACATCCCCGAGCCCTACATGGGCGTGGTGATGGAGCACATGGGCAACCGCAAGGCCGAGATGCAGGACATGGCCAACGAGGCCGGCCGCCTGCGCCTGCACTTCAAGATCCCCAGCCGCGGCCTCATCGGCTTCCGCAGCGAGTTCATGACCGATACCCGGGGCGAGGGCATCATCCACTCCCTCTTCAGCCACTACGGCCCCTACAAGGGCGAGCTGCCGGGCCGGAAGAACGGCGTCCTCATCAGCATGGAGCAGGCCGAGAGCGTGGGCTTCGCCCTCATGAACCTGGAGGAGCGGGGCATCATCTTCATCCACCCCCAGACCAAGTGCTACGAGGGCATGATCGTCGGCGAGCACGCCCGGGAGAATGACCTGGTGGTGAACATCGCCAAGGGGAAGAAGCTCACCAACATGCGCGCCAGCGGCAGCGACGAGGCCACCCGCCTGACGCCCCCCAAGGAGTTCACCCTCGAGCAGGCCCTGGAGTACATCGAGGACGACGAGCTGGTGGAGGTCACCCCGAACTTCATCCGCATGCGCAAGCGCATCCTCAACGAGAACGAGCGGAAGAAGGCAGAAAAGCGGGCGGCCGTGTGAGCCGGGCCCCCCGGGCGGGGGGCGGACCCCACGGAAAGCCTTGACCGCGGCTCCGGGCCGCCGACCTTTTCCCCCAAGCTCGTCCGAAATCCCTTCGCACCTGGCTGGCCCCGGGGTCCCCTCCGGGGCAGGGGAGGCCGCCATGGCCCTTCGCGCATCCGCACCCCTCCGGCTCCGGTTCCCGGCCATTGCCCTGGCCCTGGCCCTCCTCGCCTGCGGCGGAGGGGGGGGCGGAGGCGGGAATCCGGGGGGCGGCGGCGCCCTTCCCCCCGCCATCACCCAGCACCCGGCGAGCCAGGCCACCACCGTGGGCCGCCCCGCCACCTTCACCGTGGCCGCCACCGGAGCCACCGCCTACCAGTGGCAGGCGGGGACCACGGACATCCCCGGGGCCACGGCCGCCACCTACACCCTGGCCTCGGCCTCGGCGGGGCAGAACGGGACCGCCTACCGGGCGGTGGTCTCCAACATCGCGGGCAGCGCCACCAGCAACCCCGCCACCCTGACGGTCAACCCCGCCCCCGCCTTCACCCAGCAGCCGGCGAACCTGACGGTGACCGCCCCCGGTCCGGCCACCTTCACCGTGGCCGCCTCGGGCGGCACGGCGCCCCTGGCCTTCCAGTGGGGGCGCAACGGCGTGGCCATCCCCGGGGCCACCGCCCTCACCTATACGCTGACGCCCACCTCCCCGGCGGACAACGGGGCGGCCTTCGCGGTGTCCCTCGTGGACGCGGCCGGCGCCACCGCCGCCAGCGCGGCGGCGGTCCTCCAGGTGCTGCCCGCGGGCGGCGGGCCGGTGATCACCCAGCAGCCCGCGAGCCAGGCCACCACCGTGGGCCGCCCGGCCACCTTCACGGTGGTGGCGACGGGGGCCACCGCCTACCAGTGGCAGGCGGGCACCACGGACATCCCGGGGGCGACCTCCGCCAGCTACACCGTGGCCTCCGCCGCCGCCGGGCAGAACGGGTCCACCTTCCGCGTGGTGGTGTCCAACACCTCCGGGAGCACGACCAGCAGTCCTGCCACCCTCACGGTGAATCCCCCGCCGGCCTTCACCCTCCAGCCCGTGAAGGCCACGGTCCTCCTGCCCGCGGGGGCGGCCTTCTCCGCCGCCGCTGCCGGCGGGACGCCCCCCTTGGCCTACCAGTGGCGGCGGGGTGGCGCGCCCATTCCCGGGGCCACGTCGTCCGCCTACAGCCTGGCCGCGACGGTCGCCGGGGACGACCGGGCCCTCTTTTCCGTCCAGGTCACGGACGCGGCGGGCGCCTCCGTCCTGAGCGACGGGGCGGAGCTGCGGGCGGTCGCCCTTCCCGCCACCCTCCAGGCCTCGGTGCTGCTGCGGGCCCTGGTGCCTGTGGCCGAAGCCGACCGCACGGACCTCCTGGCCCTGAAGGCCCAGATCGAGGGCGAGGGCTTCACCCTGGCCTCCGACGCCTCCCTGGTGGTGTGGCCCGAGGCCCCGGCCTCCGGCTGGCGCATCGACCTCGGCGCCCAGCACGCGACCCTGGGCGTGGACGGATCCTTCTCGCTGGCCGCCCCGACGGACGGGGCGCAGGTGGCCCTCGTCAGCCACCCCTCCGACCGGGACCGGCACACCGAGATCCCCCTCGCCCTCCTGGCCCGGGCCACCCTGGACGGCACGCGGCTCGTGGTTCCGCTGCCCTACCACGGGCCCTGCGGCATGACGGCGGGGGACGCGGGCCACTGCGGTTCGGCCACGCCGGCCCCGGCCGCGCCGCCCAAGCCGGCCCCGGCGCCCCTGCCGATCCCCGGCCCCAACGACACCTGCAATCCTCCCCTGCGGGCGGCCAACGCCGCGCGGCAGGTGGTCTACACCGCCACCCCGGACGGCATCCGGGGCAGCTACCCCGATCCGGCGGTGCCGCCGGCGCGGCGGGCCTACTGCGTGATCAACGACGGCTACACCACGAACCCCTCCGTTCCCCAGGAGATCCGCTACTTCGGGAGCACCTGCGACATCTACGTCCGGGCCGGGGCCTGCCCCAACGAGAACAGCTTCTCCGACGTGGAGTACGCGCTGCTGGAGACCTTCGTCCCCTTCAAGGGGCTGGTGAAGCTCCTGGGCTCCCAGGACGACTGGGTGCCCGCCCCGTCGGCCTTCTCCCCCAGCTCGGACCTCTCCTGCGAACAGAACCACAAGAAGCGCAATTGCGCCATGGTCTGCCTGGGGGACGTCTCCGTGGACATCACGGCGGACCCCCACCTCGCCAAGGCCGGGGAGTCCTACACCACCCTGATCCGGGCGGGGGGGGCGAAGTGCTTCGTGGTGCACAACAACGGCGTCTACGGATTGACCAAGGTGGTGAAGGTGAAGGACGACATCGGCGGAAGCCTGGGCGGCACGGCGCTGGCCACGGTGAAGGGGGAGATGGAGGTCCGGCATTTCCGGCCCATCACCTGGGTCGCGAAGCCCCCGGCCACGGACACGCCCACTGACTACGTCCCCGACGAGGACCTGACCTACACGGCGCCGGCCGGCGCGGCCCCCGGGGCCACCGCGATCTACCGGTTCCTGGTGGACAACCAGCAGGTGACGATCACCTTCCAGGTCTCGGCCTCGGCCCCGAACGGCGCTTCCCACGCCCTCAGCACCACGGGCCTCACCGCCCAGCACACCCGGGGTGAGACGGCCTGCCCCCAGGCCCTGGACCCCATCACCCTCACCAACACCGGCTGCGAGCCCATCGCGTGGAGCGTGGCCAACCCCATGGCCTTCATCACCCTGGACGTGACCAGCGGGACCCTGCCCCCGGGCGGCTCCGTCACGATCCACCCCTCCTTCCCCTGCTCGGGCTACGTCGTGGGCGCCAACACCGGCACCCTCACCTTCACGGTGAAGAACGCGGCGACCAACGAAGCCTCGAAGGGGCCGTCCGGCGTGACTGTTTCCCTGACGGTGATCTAGGCCCCGGGGCGGAGGTCCCCTACACTGGGCCTCCCCTCCGGAGTCCGCCATGCGCGCGATCGGCCTCCTCGCCCTCCTTGCCTCCGGCGCGGCCGGGGGCTTCGCCCAGGAGCCGTCCGCCCCCATGACCCAGGCCCCCGCATCCTCCTGGCGCTCCCCCGCGGAGATCTTCCTCGGCCCCGTCCTGCGGGCCCGCATCGGGGAGGCCCTCAGGGAACCCGCCCCCGCCGTGCCCGACGGCGGACCCATGCGCCGCCGGCCCCCCGCCGTGGCGGCGGTGGGCTTCAAGGCCGGGCCCCAGCGGCTGGCCCCGGACCGCGTCGCGGCCGGCATGAAGGCCCTGGACGCGAAGGGGCGGAAGGCCGCGGCCACGAACTTCCGCGCCATGCTCGACGCCTACGAGCGGGACGCCCCGAAGCACGACGTGGCCCACGCCCTGGCCTTCTGCCTCGGCACCTGCCGGGAGGTGGCCCGGGGCCGGGAGCTCAGCCCCGAGGAGGCCCAGGACCTCGCCCGCCGGGCCGCGGGGCTCCTGCCCCAGATCCCCGAATTCGAGGCCCTGTCCGACCGCGACCGCCAAGCCATGTACGAGGGGCTGGTGCTGACCGGGTGCATGGTTGGCGGCGTGGCCCGCCAGGCCGGGGAGCAGAAGGACGAGGCCACGGCCCGGAAGGCGGCGTTCATGGCCCGCCAGGTCCTGGCCCTCTTCGGCCTTCCCGACGCCTGAGGCCCGGCGGGGCCCCTGCGGGAGAGCTGAGCGAGAATGGAGCCGTGACCGCTCCCGCTCCCTTTCATGCCCCCGCCCGCTCCAGCTTCTGGCAGAAGCTGGGGCCCGGCGGCGCGGCCTCCCTCCTCCTGGCCCTGGCCGGGGGCGCCGTGCTCCTGGGCCTGCCGGTGCTGCGCCGCCTCGGGGACGTCCGGAGGTCCGCGGCGGGGGATCCCCTCGAAGGGGCGGACGCCATCCTGGTGCTGGGGCGCAGGCTCGAGGGGGACCGGCCCACGCCGGTCTTCGAGGCCCGCCTCGCCCATGCCGAGCAACTCTGGCGGGACGGCTTCGCCCCCCGGGTGGTGGTGGCCGGGGGCCTCACCGGCCGCGCCGCCCGCAGCGAGGCCGAGGTGGGGGTGGCCTGGCTCGCGGCCCGGGGGGTGGACCCCGGCGCCCTGCATGCGGAGGACCGCAGCCAGCACACCCTGGAGAACCTCTTCAACGTGCGGGAGCTCCTGCGGGCGTCCGGCTGGCGGCGGCTGATCCTCGTGAGCGATCCCCTGCACCTCGCGAGGGCCGCGGCCCTGGCCCGTGGCCTGGGGCTGGAGGTGCGCTGCCAAGCCGCCCAGGGCTGTCCCCCCTTCCCGGGGAGCCTGGCCTGGTGGCGGCGGGCGGCCACGGAGGCCTTCCTCCTGCACTGGTACCACACGGGCATGGCCTACAGCCGCGCCATCGGCTCCCGGCGGCAGCTCGAACGCGTGACCTGAATCCCGTCCCGGGCCGTCGCGCCGCGGTCCCGGGCCGTGCCACCATGGCCCGATGAGCGAGAGACCGGTCCAGCAGGGCGCGGGGCGGGGGGCGTTCCCGGCCCCCGCGGGGACCGCCTGCGCGGGCTGCAGCGTCCAGCTCGCCCCTGGCCAGGGCCGCCCCCAGGCCGATGGCCGCGTCTTCTGCGAGAGCTGCCACCACCGCCGCCACCGGCTGCGCACCTGCGCCGCCTGCGGCGCCGCCGTCCCCCGCCAGGAATGCCACCGCAACCGCTACGGCGAGTACATCTGCCGCGCCTGCCAGGCCGCCGGCGTCAAGCGCACCCTCCGCGGCCCCCTGCGCAAGAACGCGAAACGCGTGGCCCTGCGGGTCCTCAACGCCCTCATCTTCACCGCCCTGGGGCTGCTGGCGGTGCGCTTCGTGCTGTCGGCCCTGCGGCAGTGGGACACGCCGGTGGCGCCGGCGCACTCGGACCGCTGAGGGGCCCGGTCAGGCCTTCCGCCGCCCGGCCCGCAGCAGGAAGGCGCACACCGCGAGCAGGAGCAGCAGCGTGCCCGCTTCGCCGAGGGCGCCCCCCAGCCTCGGGGCCATGGACTTCGGCGCGACGCCCCCCACCACCAGGGCCGCCACCAGGATGCCCGCCAGCCCCTCGCCGGCCACCAGGCCCGAGGCCGCCAGGATCCCGGGGTCGCCCTCGCCGCCCCCGGCACCCGCCCGGTGCCGCTCCACCAGCGCCCGCACGCAGCCCCCGACGAAGATCGGGGCCATGGAGCTGAGGGGCAGGTAGACGCCGATGGCGAAGGCCAGCCCGGAGACCCCGCAGAGCATGGCGCCCAGGGACAGCCCCGCGCCGCTGAGCACCAGGCTCCAGGGCAGGGCGCCGGAGAGCACGCCCTCGATGATGGTCTTCATCAGCGTGGCCTGGGGGGCCGGGATCTCCTTGGTGCCGAAGCCGAAGGCCTGCCCCATGAGGATCACCGTGGCCGCCACGGCCCAGCAGGCCACGGAGGCGCCCAGGAGCTGGCCGAACTGCTGCTTGGCGGGCGTCGCCCCCACCAGGAAGCCGGTCTTGAGGTCCTGGCTGATGTCCCCGGCCTTGGAGGCGGCCACGGCGACGATGGTGCCCACCGTGAGCACCGCCGCCCGGGCCCCGCCGTCCACCCACCCCGCGGCCGCGAAGATGGACGCGATGCCCAGCAGGGTCACCAGGGTGATGCCCGAGGTGGGCTGGGAGGAGACGCCCACGATCCCCACGATGCGGGCGGCCACCGCCACGAAGAGCACGCCGAAGACGCCCACGCCCGCGGCGCAGACCAGGCGGGGGACGAGGCCCATGCCGCCGGCGAAGATGCCCGGCACCAGGCCCGCGGCCAGCACCACCAGGGCGATGCCCCCCAGCACGAAGGTGCCCGGGAGGTCGCGGTCCCGCTCGCCGGCGCCCGAGGCGTCCGCGGCCTTCGACTGGAGGCCCTTCGCCACGGCGGCGAAGGCGCCCGCCATGGTGGGCAGGCCCTTGAGCACCGTGAGGATCCCGGCGGTGGCCACGGCGCCGGCGCCGATGTAGCGGACGTACTTGCTCCAGATGGCGCCGGCGTCCATCTGGCTCACGAGCTTCGCGGTCTCGGGGTAGAGGGGCGCCGTGAGCTGGGATCCGAAGAAGGTGATCAGCGGGATGAGCACCAGGGAGGAGATGAGGGCGCCGCTCACGATCACGCCGGACTGGCGGTAGCCCAGGATGTAGCCCACGGCCACGAGGGCCGGGGCCATCTCCAGGGCCAGGGAGCCGTTGGGCAGCACCCGGGCGAGGCTGAGGCCCATCTCCGGGGGCACCAGGAAGAGCAGGGAGACGAGGAGCTTCACGGCGGCCCCCACGGCCATGCCCCGGAAGATCCAGGCACCTTCGCCGGATCCCTCGGCGGTGGCCCGGAGCACCTCGGCGCAGGCGGTGCCCTCGGGGTAGGGCAGCTCGTCGTGGGACTGGACGATGAGGAGACGCCGCAGGGGGATCATCGCGCAGAGGCCGAGCACCGCGCCCAGGAAGCACAGGGCCACCACCTGGAGGTAGGGCGGGGCCATGCCCCACAGGAACAGGGCGGGGATGGTGAAGATGGTGCCCGTGGCCAGGGACGTGGACGCCGAGCCGATGGTCTGGGAGAGGTTCGCCTCGAGGATGGTCCCCTGGGCGCGGAAGGCCTTGAAGAGGGCCACCGTGAGCACGGCGGCGGGGATGGAGGCGGCCACGGTCATGCCCACCCGGAGCCCGATGTAGGCGTTGGCGGCGCCGAAGAGCACCCCCAGGCCGACACCGGCTAGCACGGCCTTGAGGGTCAGTTCCGCCACCGGTTGGGGGGCACGGGTCTCCATGGGCGCTCCGCGGGGATGGGGAACGCTACCACGGGGGCGGAATCGGCGCGGAGGCCCCGGGCCGCAGCCTACACTGGACCTTTCCCGGAAGGCCCATGACCGCCGACACCGCCCTGAAAGCCCCGCCCCCGGCCTCCCTGCGCTGGACGGTGCTGGTGCTCGTGAGCCTCGCGCTCTTCGGGAACTACTACGCCTACGACGCCATCGGGCCCCTGGCGGACCACCTCCAGAAGCTCCTGGGCTTCACGGACACCCAGCTCGGGACCCTGAACGCCATCTACAGCTTCCCCAACATCATCATGGTGCTGGTGGGAGGCATCATCGTGGACCGCCTGGGCACAAGGCTCTCCACGGTGCTCTTCGCCGCCGTGTGCTGCGTCGGCGCGGTGGTGACGGCGGCCTCGCCGAGCTTCAAGGTCATGGCCACGGGCCGCCTGCTCTACGGCCTCGGCGCCGAGTCCATGATCGTGGCCATCACCGTGGCCATCGGGCAGTGGTTCGTGGGCCGCCAGCTGGGCTTCGCCTTCGGGCTGAACCTCAGCATCGCGCGGGCGGGCTCGTGGATGGCGGACCTCTCGCCGAGCTGGGCCAAGGGCTTCTACGCCGGGGGCTGGCAGCCGCCCCTCTGGCTGGCGGCGGCCCTGGCAGGCACGGCCCTGCTCTGCTCCATCGCCTACTTCCTGGTGGAGCGGTCGGCGGCGGCGAAGTACGACCTCGCCGCCGCCGAGCCCACCGAGCGCATCGTGTGGGGCGACCTGGTGAAGTTCGACCGCTCGCTGTGGTGGGTCATCCTGCTCTGCGTGGCTTTCTACGCGGTGGTCTTCCCCTTCCGCTCCACGTTCGCCATCAAGTACTTCCAGCACGCCCACGGCCTCAGCCTGGAGGCCGCTGGCGCCATGAACAGCCACGTCTTCTTCGCCGCCATCTTCGCCACGCCGGCCTTCGGCCTGCTGGTGGACAGGACCGGCCACCGGGCCCTCTTCATGGCGGCGGGCTCCCTGCTGCTCTTCGCGGTCTTCCCGCTGCTCATCTACACCCGGGCCAGCCTCTGGTGGTCCACGGTGCTCATCGGCATCGCCTTCTCCCTGGTGCCGGCGGTGCTGTGGCCGGCGGTGCCCTACCTGGTGGAGCCCCAGCGCCTGGGCACGGCCTACGGCCTCATGACCATGCTCCAGAACGTCGGGATGATGGTGTGCAACCTCGCGGCGGGCGCGCTGAATGACGCCGCCAAGGCCGGCGAGGCCAACCCGGCGGGCTACCGGCCCATGCTCTGGATGTTCGCGGCCCTCAGCCTCGCGGGCTTCGCCTTCGCGTGGCTGCTGCGGCTGCGGGAGACGGGGCCGCTGGGGCATGGGCTGGAACGGCCGAAGCCGGCAGCCTGAGCTCTCACTTCCTTGCCGTCAGCGATCCCTCCACGGTGAAGCGCAGCTGCAGGCGGTGGGTGATCCCCGCGGAGTGGATCTGGATCTCGGGAATCTCGCCGTCGAGCTTGCCGTCCCCATAGGCGGTGTTCAGCCGCAGCACGCCGCCGGTCCGTGGTGGGAAGACCTGGCCGCCGTCCTCGATGAACTTGAGGGTGGCCTCGCCGTTGCCGAGGTCGTGGTCCCCGGCGCGGGTGGCGTCGAAGACGAGCTGGAGACGGCGGGGGTTGTCGCCCTTCTTCGATCCGGGCACCCGGAAGTCGAGGACGCCCCGCTTCGGATGGTCGAAACGCGTCTCGGACCCGAAGCCCGTGGCCAGGAGGAACTTCACCGGGCGGTCGTCGAGGGTGCCCCAGGCTTCGCCCCTGCCGGGGATCTTCGGATCCTTGTAGTCGGCGGAGAGGTCGCCGGTGAGGGGGGAGTCCTTCGTCTTCGTGGCAGCGTCCCCCAGGGTCATGGTCACGGTCGCCTGGGGCTCGCCCAGGCCGCCCGGCGCGCTCCCGGGGGCTGCGTCCGGGCCGGGCCCGGCGCCGAGGCCCCGGGCCTTCCGGTAGGCCGCCCACCAGGGGGCGAAGGGCTTGGGGTTCTCCCCCAGGCCCGCGCCCTCCATTCGGTACATGTCCATGCGGAGGACCTCGCCCACGCTGTGGGCCTCGCTGGGGCCCGAGCCGATGGGTTCGTTCTTCGTGCTGTAGCCGCTGTAGCGCTGGCCGCCATAGACGTTGCTGACCCACTCCACGCGGAAGGCGATGGGCCGCCGGTCGTCGAAGGCCCCGCGGACATCCTCGAAGAAGAGGTCCGGGTTCGTGTAGGCCGCCCCGAGCTCGGCCCACGCGGTTCCGCCGTCCCGGGGGTCCGGGCCCGCCATGCGGTCCAGGAGGGCCTGCACCTTGCGCGGGGTCCGCGCCGGCGGCAGGCTCGGCCCGCCCAGGTCCACCTTCCAGGACTCCTTGGCGACGCGCCAGGCCCCACCCTGCCGTACGAACTCCACCACGCCCTTGGCCTCCTTGGCCTGGAGGCTCACCGAGGCGCGGCTCCACCCGAGCTCCACGCCGGCGACGGCGCCGTCCGCAGGGCGCAGGCCTGCCAGGAGCGCGACCTTCGCGTCGGCGCCGGGCCCGGCCAGCTCCTGCCCCTTCGCCTCGTCCAGGACGGAGCGCAGGGCCGCGAGGTCGCCCTTCTTCAGGGCCCGCTCGTAGGCGCCGAGCGTCCTCAGCACCGCCCGGCGTTCCTGCTTCTGCCGCCAGGTCCAGCCACCGAAGCCGAGGCCTGCCAGGAGGACGAGGCCCCCCACACCGAGGATCCAACCGCGGGCCATGGCCGTCTCCCATGTGGAATGCGGCTGTGAGGGTAGGCCTGGGAGGGGGGAAGTCAAGGCGCAGTGCGAGATCGCAGAAGGGAGTGTCTGGAGGACAGGTCGCCTCCCCAGGCGGATCCAACCCCGATCACCCGGGAACATCCAGGGTCAAGGAGAAGTCCATACTCCTGGTGGGGGTCGAGGATGTCGCAAAGGTTCCGACCGGTTTGCCTGGGACTGGTCCTGGTGGCGATCCTCGGTTGCAGTGCTGCGCCCCCCGCACCCGACAGGCTGGAGCCGGCAGACCTCGCGCGGCCAGCGAAGGGTTGGCTCGCCCATTCAGGTCGTCCCGCCTGGGACTCGGCGGTCGGCGCACTGGTCCGGAGGCCGGTCCAAGGAGGGGACCTGCAGAGGTCCACATCAAATCAGCTCCAGCTGCGGTTCAGTTCACCTGGCGAGCACCTCCCGCCTGCCATCGGGCCGCGCGGGGACCTGCTTCGGCACCCCGTCTTCGAGCGATGGGACAACGGCGAACTATTGGTGCAGGTGGAGGAGGGGATCGCAGTGTTCGCCACGGACGGTCCCAGGTACCTGTGCTGGATGGAAGGTGGTCCGGGCTGGATCTGGATCGAATGCGCCACCATGGGTGAGGGCCGTCCGGTCTTCCGTTCCATCGATGCATGGGTGAGCGGCGTGGTGCCGGATGGACGGAAGCGGTTCGCGGTCGGATTCAAGGAGCCTCGTGAATCTGTGGCGAATCCGGTGCTCAGGACCCGGCAGTCCGTCCTGTTTGCGAAACCCGGAGGCAAGGCGCAGGAACTTCTCCCCTGCTCGATCCGTGCGGAGTACGTGGACATGGGTGCCCTGCGCGTCCAGACGGAATCCGTCAGGCCCGAACTTCTCCTTCCCCTCGCAGTCCAGGGGGACTGGATGGAGGTGGTGATGGGGGCTGACGCGGGTCGTGGAACGGTCTACGACCACGCCTGGTCCCGTGTCCAATGGCTGCCACGGCTACGGGGCTGGATCCGGTGGCGCGCAGATGGGCCAGTGGCCGGATCGAAGCGCCTGCTGGTCCATCCGGCTTCGGGTCATTGGCTTCATGGCTTCCCGTCTCTCAAAGCCCAGTGAACGGCAGGGCCTGCAACCCAAAACGTCCCTGTCGACGCGTCGATCCTGGCCACCGATTGCTGGCAGAGGCATCCTGTCCCCATGCCCGGCCACCTGATCCTCGTCCCCACGCCCATCGGCAACCTGGGCGACCTCACCCACCGCGCGGTGGAGGCCCTCGAGACCTGCGACCTGGTGGCCTGCGAGGACACGCGGCGCACCGGCGGCCTGCTGGCCCACCTCGGGATCGACAAGCCCCTCCAGCGCTTCGACGACCACGCGGGCGCGGAGGCCTTCGAGCGCATCGGGCTGGCCCTGGCCAACGGCCACACGGTGGCCTACTGCTCGGATGCGGGCATGCCGGGCATCAACGATCCGGGCTTCGAGATCGCCCGCATGGCCCGGGCCGGCGGCGCGAAGGTGACGGTGCTGCCCGGGGCCTCGGCGGTGCTGCTGGCGGTGGTGGCCTCGGGGCTGCCCTGCCATGCCTTCAGCTTCCTCGGCTACCTCCCCTCGAAAGGCGAGGCGCGGCGGACCTTCCTTCGGGAGCTCGCGGCCCGGGAGGACACCACGGTGGTCTTCGAGACGCCCCACCGCATCCACGAGGTCCTGGACGAGCTCCATGAGCTCATGCCGGAACGGGAGATCGCCCTGGGACGGGAACTGACGAAGCTCCACGAGAGCTGGTACCGCGGCACGCCCGCCGAGGTGCGGACGGCGCTGGGCACCGAATCCCGCGGCGAGATGGTCCTCGTCCTCGCGGGCGCCGCCGCCAAGCGCACGGTCTCGGAAGGAAGCGCGGACTTCCATGGGGACGCGCTGCCGGACTGGGCCCTGCGCTTCCTCGACGCGGCGCGGGAGGGCGGCCTCACCCTCCGGGAGGCCGTGAAGCCTCTGGCCCGGCATCTGGGGGTGAACGCCTCGGACCTCTACCGCCTGGCCGCGAGGCGCTGATGGCCCGCGTCGAGGGAGCGGCGCCGAGCGGCCCGGGCTACGTTCCCTCGCCCCCGGAGCGCACCTTTCACCGCATCCTGGCGGTTCTCGGCGCGGCGGCCTTCCTGGCCCACACCCTGCTGAAGGTGCGGGACGGCCTCCTGCCGGAACTCCTCTGGGGCTGCAACGTCTCCGCCGTGGCCCTCATCCTGGGCTTCGCCTTCGAGTGGCCGCGGGTGGTGGGAGCGGCCTTCCTGTGGCGCCTCGTGCTGGGGGAGCCGGGCTTCCTGGCGGGGCTGGGCTCCGGGGAGCGCTACACCTGGACCAGCGCCCTCGTGCACCTGGTGCCCACGGCCCTGGCGGCCCTCTACCTGCGGCGCTCGGGCCTGCCCAGGGGCAGCGCGGCCTGGGCCCTCGCGGTGTCGCTGCTGCTGGTGCCCCTCAGCCGGGCGTGGACGCCGGCGGACCTCAACGTGAACTTCGCCCATCGGCGCATCGCCTTCCTCGCGGAGCGCTTTCCGGGGCGCTGGGCCTACCGCCTCGCCTCCCTCCTGCTCGCGGGCGCGGCCCTGGGGCTGGCGGAGGCGGGGTGCCGCGGGCTCCTTCGCGCCGGCCGCTCCGCGGCGAAGCAAGGCTGACGCCCGTGCTGGTGGAAGCCCCGCGCCCCGATCGGCTCCTGAACCGCCGCCTCGCCCTGGTGGTGGCCCTGGTCCTCCTGGCCCACACCCTCGTGAAGGCGCGCCTGGGCACCCTGCCGGAGCTGCTCTGGGGCTGCAACGTGGCCAGCTTCCTCATCCTCGGCGGGCTCTGGACCGGCGCGGCCCGCCTCGTGGGGGCGGCCTTCCTCTGGCACCTGGCCGTCGGCGAGCCCGCCTACGCGGTCCTGGTGCTCCGCGAAGGGCACACGGGCTGGACCAGCGTGGTCGCCCACAGCGTGCCCACCCTCTGCGCCTTCCTCTTCCTGCGCCGGGCCGGCCTGCCCCGCAGCGCGCCCTGGCTGGCCCTGGGGCTCTTCCTCGCGCTGGTGCCCCTGAGCCGGGCCCTCACGCCCCCGGAGCTGAACATCAACCTCGCCCACCAGCGCCTGGACTTCCTGGCCGCGCGCTTCCCCGGCACCTGGGCCTACCGCCTCGTCTTCAGCGCCGGGATGCTGGCGGCCCTCCTGGCCGTGGACGCGCTGGCCTCGCGGTGGCTGGGGCGGCCTGGACCCCCAGCAGGCTCAGGGGGATCCGCTCCTGGAAGCTGAGCTCCCCGCGGACGTCGCGGCATTCCAGCCGCACGAGGGGATCGGGGCGCGACCAGTCGATGCGCACCACGCCGAAGTTGTCCCCCTGGCCCTGGGCGGCCACCCGCGTGGGATCCGCGGGCCGATAGCGGAACTTCGCCCCCCCCTGGTTGAGGCCGCTGGAGGTGAAGTCGTAGAGGGGATAGCCCAGTCCCGCGTCCATCACCGCCAGCTCGCCGAAGTGGCGGTCGCCGCTGAGGATCACGACCCCCTTCGCCCCGGTGCGCCGGATCACCTCGAAGAGGCGGCGGCGCTCCGCGGGGAGGTTTCCCCACTTCTCCCAGCCCTGGGCTTCGCAGACCACCTGGATGCTGGAGACCAGGAGCCGGAGCTCGGCGGGTTCCTTCAGCTGCGCTTCCAGCCAGCGCCACTGCGCCTCCCCGAGCAGGTCGGCGCCCGGGCCGGGATCCGGGACATAGCGGCCCGCGACCTCCTCGTCGCCCCCGGCGGGGTTCTTCATCAGGGGCGAGCGGAAGGTGCGCGTGTCCAGGAGAATCACCTGGACCCGGCGGCCCTCCGGGCCGAAGACCTTCGCGTCGTAGAGGCCCGGACGGCTCCGGCGCGGGGACGCGGGCGGCTCCTTCCAGAAGCGCAGGAAGAGGGCCTGGCTCTCGGTCTTCTTCGCGTACTCGCGGCCCCCGTCGTTGGCGCCGTAGTCGTGGTCGTCCCAGACGGCCCAGTGGGGCGTGGTCGCCCGCAGCCTGCGGAAGCCCGGGATGCGATCCAGCCGCTCGTACTCCTGCGCCATCGCCGCCATGTCCTCGGTGTCGGCGTAGATGTTGTCGCCCAGGAAGAGGAAGAGCTGGGGCTTCTGGGCCAGCACGGCGTCCCAGATGGGCTGGGGCCGGTGCTGCTCGGCGCAGGAGCCGAAGGCGACCACCGACAGCGCGCCCCGGGGATCCGCGGGCTGGGCCCGGAGGCCGGCGGAGGCCGTGGCGAGGGCCCAGGCAAGGGCCCAAACCGGAGCGAGGACGAAGGGCCGTCGGAGCATCGGGGAATGGTAGCGTGGTGCCATGGCGCACCACGGTCACGAAGCCCGCGTGCTGGAAGCGATGGTGGAGGCCTGCCGCCGCCTCCACGCCCGCAACCTGCTCGCGGCCGCCGACGGCAACGTCTCCTTCCGCTTCGCCGACCGCCGCATCGCCATCACGCCCACCGCGGTGGCCAAGTCCCGCATGGCGCCGGGCGCCATGGCCTTCATGAACCTCGACGGCGAGGTCCTCTCCGGCGAGCCCAGCGGCGAGCGCCTCATGCATCTGGCGGTCTATCGGGCCTGCCCCGAGGCCCGGGCCGTGGTGCACGCCCACCCCCCCACGGCCATCGCCTGGAGCCTCGCCCGGCCGGACCTGGACGCGCTGCCCGACGAGGCCATGCCCGAGGTGATCCTGGCCGCCGGGCGCATCCCCATCGTCCCCTATGCCCGGCCGGGCACCGGGGCCATGGGCGAGGCGGTGCGGGCCTTCCTTCCCGCCCACCGCCTGATGATCCTGGCCCGCCACGGCGCCCTGGCCTGGGGGGAGGACCTGGAGGAGGCGGTGCTCGGCATGGAGCGCCTCGAGCACGTGGCCCAGATCCTGAAGGCCGCCCACGAGCTGGGAGGCGCCACGCCCCTCCCGCCCGGCGAGGTGGCCGCCCTGCGCGCCCTGCGCGAGGCCCAGGGCCCGGGGCTGCGGTGAGGGACCTCGCCAGCCTGGCCCTCAAGGTCGAAGGCGGCCGCCTCCGCATCCTCGACCAGACCCGCCTCCCCTTCGAGGAGGCCTGGCTGGACGGATCGGACCCCGGGGCGATGGTGGGCCACATCCAGCGCCTCTCCGTGCGCGGCGCGCCCCTCATCGGCGTGGCCGCGGCCCTGTCCCTGGCCGCCTTCGCCGAGTCGGGCGCCTCCGCCGCGGCCCTGGACGCCGCCTGCGCCGCCCTGGCCCGGGCCCGGCCCACGGCGGTGAACCTGATGGCGGCCATGGACCGGATGAGGGCCGTGATGGAGGGCGGGGGCGCGGCCGCCGACCTCGTCCGCGAGGCCGAGGCGGTCTTCGACGAGGACGTGGCCCTCTGCGAGGCCATGGCCCGCCACGGCGTGCCCCTGCTCGCGGAGGGCGAGGCGGTCCTCACCCACTGCAATTCCGGCGCCCTGGCCACCGCCGGGGTCGGCACCGCCCTCGGGGTGGTCCGCCGCGCCTGGGAGGCCGGCAAGGTCGCGCGGGTCTACGTGGACGAGACCCGGCCCCTGCTCCAGGGGGCGCGCCTCACCGCCTGGGAGCTGAAGACCCTGGGCATCCCCTTCACCCTCCTCACGGATTCCATGGCCGCCATCCTCCTGCGGGAGGGCCGCGTGTCCCGGGTGCTGGTGGGGGCGGACCGCATCGCCAGAAACGGCGACTTCGCGAACAAGGTGGGCACCTACGGCCTGGCGGTGCAGGCCCGGCACCACGGCGTGCCCTTCCATCCGGTGGCCCCCTGGACCACGGTGGACCTGCGCTGCCCCGACGGCCGGAGCATCCCCATCGAGGACCGGGCGCCGGAGGAGGTGCGCGGGTACGGCGGGGCGCTCTGGGCGCCGGAGGGAGACGTGTTCAATCCCGCCTTCGACGTGACCCCGGCGGGCCTGGCCACGAGCCTCGTGCTGGACCGGGGCCTGGTGCGCCCGGGCACGGACCTGGCCGTCCTCGCCCCCTGAGACACCGCGGCCCCCGGGGTGTCCCGGGGGCCGCCTTCCAGGATGCCGGGGACCTCAGCGGCAGCCTCCGAGGGTCTTGGTCTCGCCGTTGATGGTCACGGTGCCGCAGGGCAGGCCGAAGACCAGGGTGGCGGCCTTGTCCCCCCGCTTCAGGTTCAGGGTCCCGGCGATGGGATGGCAGCAGCCCGAGCTGCGGTCCCAGAGCAGGGCCGAGGCCTTGTCGATGTTCGCCGAGGCTCCGGGGGCCGTGGACGGGGCCAGGGGCGTCAGGCTCCAGTCTCCCCAGAGCTTGCGCTGGCCCTCGACGCTGTGGTCGGCGAAGAGCATGCAGTCGTAGGCGAAGGTGACCGAGGTGGTGCCGTCGCTGAAGGCCTTGGTGAAGCCACGCTCCGTGCGGATGATGGCCTGCTTGGTCTGCTTGTTCCGCAGGATGGCCTTGGTGCCGTTCACGGTCCAGCTCTTGCCGTCCTTGGTGCCCACCATGTTCTGGTTCTCGTGCTTGGTGAGCAGGGTGCCGTCGTTGTTCACCTGCCAGGACACGATGACGGTGCCGTTCCAGGTCCAGCCATGGGGGCCCGTGCAGTTCGCGAAGACCCACTTCACGGTGTTGGCGTCGATGGGCGTGGTGGCCACGCAGGCGGGGGCCGGGGGATAGGCCAGGGCCAGGGCGTCGCCCACGCGCTCCATGGCGGGCATCTCGGCCTCGGCGGCCTGGTTGTTCTCCATGTCGAGGAAGGTGGCGGTGAAGGTCGCCGCCTCGCTGGCGTCCAGGCGCGTGGAGGGCGCGGGCTGGGAGGTCCCGCTGGAGTTGCCGCCGCCGCAGGCCAGCAGGCCGGCGAGGAGGACGGGAGAGAGGAGGACGGTCCGGCGGATCATGGGGGGCTCCTTGGGGGGTCCTGGCCTTAGACCGCGCCCCGCCCGTGAGGTTGAGCCGGACCGATGCGTCCGGCCCGGATTGTTCCCGCCCTTGTGACGGCGTTCACGCCCCGGGCGCGCCGGGGATGCGCTTGCGCACCAGGTCCTCCACGGGCTGGCCGCCCACCACGTGGCGGTCGGCGATCTCCGCCGCGCGCTCCGGGGTGACGTGGGCGTACCAGGTGCCGCCCTCGGGACCGTAGACCATGACCGCCGGGCCGATCTGGCAGAAGCCGATGGAGCCGCAGTGGACGCAGGAGACCGAGCCCGCGCGGTTGCCCTTGTAAAAGAGCACGCCGTGCTCGATGAGCCGGGCCCGGAGGGCCTCCAGGGTCGCCTCGCTGCCGTTCGCGGCGCAGGCCTTGGCGGTGCACACGAAGACCTGGCGCGCGATGGGGGCGTCCATCAGCGGCGTGACGGCGCGGTCGGCGTCGGGTCCGGGGGCGGGGCTGGGGGCGTCCATGCCCCAGTATCCACCCCGCGGGGCCGCGGGCATCCTGGGACGCGGAGGTGACCCCTGCGCTTCGAGAAGACCGTCTTCACCCTCGCGGGCCTCTACGGCCTGCTGGTCCTCGCCCCCGGCTACTTCATCGAGGGGACCTTCTTCCGCCAGCACCCGCCCGCCCTCACCCACCCCGAGTACTACTACGTGTTCCTGGGGGTGGGCCTGGCTTGGCAGGCCGCCTTCCTGCTCATCGGCCGCGATCCCCTCCGCTACCGCGCCTTCATGGTCCCGGCCCTGGTGGAGAAGGGCAGCGCCGTGCTGGCGGTGCTGCTGCTCTACCTCAAGGGGCGGCTCGAAGGCCCCCTCTTCCTGCTCTGGAGCGTGGACGCCGTCTGGTTCGTCCTGTTCCTGGCGGCCTGGCTGCGCACCGGCCGGGCTCAGAGCACCTCGAGGTAGCGCACGGGCCCCGGCTCCGCGCCCCCTTCGGGAATCCAGGCGCAGGCGTCCGCCCGGGCGAGGGTGACGAGGTCGCCGGACCCCTGGGAGGCCAGGGGCGCGAGGGTGCTCCCGTCCCGGCGGCAGGGATGGAGGAGGGGACGGTCCCCGGGGTTCTTCACGGCCCCGGCCAGGGTGCCGTGGCGCCAGGGGTCGGGCTCCTGCAGGCCCTCCAGGCGCGCCAGCGCCACTGGCAGGAAGAGCAGGGCGTTCAGGTAGGCCGACAGGGGGTTGCCCGGCAGCCCCAGCACCACGGGGCCGCCCTCCGGCAGCAGGGCGGCCAGCATGGGCTTCCCGGGCTTGAGGCGGAGCTTGTGGAAGAGGATGCGGGCCCCCAGGCCCTGGAGCACCCCGGGCAGGTGGTCCTTCTACCCCATGCTGACGCCGCCGCTGGTGAGCAGGACCTGGACGTCCCCCAGGGCCCTGAGCCGCGCCTCCAGGGCGGCGGGGTCGTCGGGCAGGCTGGGCAGGGCCCGGACGTCGGCCCCGAGGCGGTGGGCGAGGGCCGCCAGCATGGGGCCGTTGGAGTCGCGGATCTGGTGCGGCAGGGGCGCGGCGGTGAGTTCGTCCCCGGTGCTGGCCACCCCCACGACGACCCGGCGCAGGGCCGCCGCCTGCAGGCCCACCTGGGCCCGCAGTCCGGCCCGGGCGGCGTTGAGGGGCGTGCCTTCCGGCAGCAGCGTCTCGCCCGCCCGGGCCTGGCTGCCCCGGTGGCGCACGTGGTCCCCGGGCCGGGGCGGGACCTCCAGGTGCACGAGGCCGCCCTCGATCCGCAGGCGCTCCACGGGCACCACCGCGTCCGCCCCGGGGGGCAGGGCGGCGCCGGTCATGATGCGCACCGCCTCCCCGGGGCCCACCGGCCGGGCGGCGGGATCGTCCCCGGCGAAGAGGGAGCCCGCCAGCCTCCGGGGCGACAGGCCCTCCGAGGCCCGGAGGGCCACGCCGTCCATGGCGCTGCGGTCCAGGGCGGGATCGTCCCGGTCGGCCCGCACCGGCGGGGCCGCCGCGGCGGGCAGGGCCTCCCGGAGCAGGGCCAGGGCGTCGTCGAGGGGGAGCAGGGTCTCGGCCATCCCTCGAGTCTACGGGCGGCGGGCCCTCAGGCGGGGGCGCCCTCGACGAGGCGCTGGAGGAGGCCCCGCCAGCCCTGGAGCGCCACGCCCCCGGGGCCCACCCGCGCCAGGCCCCAGCAGGTCTCGACCCGGCCCTCCAGGTGGCGGTGCTCGGTGGCGGCCTCCTGGCGCAGCCAGTCCCCGGGCCCCAGGTAGTTCACCGCGTCCTCCGCGTGGCCGTGGAGCACCAGGAAGTCCTCGCCGCTGCGGTGGAGGTGGTCCGGGAAGCGGCGGCCCGGCGGCAGCACCAGCAGGAGCAGGCGCGAGCCGGTGCCGGGGTCCCGGAGCAGCTCGGCGTAGCGGCAGCCCTGGAGCAGGGCCCGGCGCCAGCGCCAGCCGGCGGGATCGGGCAGCTCCTCCATCAGGGGGCCGGGCAGGTGGGGCGCCTCGGGGACGGGGCCGCCGCGGTGGAGGTGCGCGTAGGCGCGGGCCATGAAGGCCAGGGTCCGGTCGGCCCCAGGCCCCGCAGCGGCCTCGAGGGCCTCGGCGGGGGCGGGGTGGGCCGGCGGGGGAAGGGCCCGCGCGGGGGCGCCGGCGAGGCGCCCGAGGGCCCCGGCCAGGGCGGCCCGCCCGGCGAGGGCGTGCGGGTCGTCCGGTGTGGACGCGGGGCCGGGCCCCGAGACCGCCGGGCCCACGATCCGCGGCAGGGTGCGCAGGGAGGCGAGGAAGGCGCGGCAGGCCCGGCAGAGGCCCAGGTGCGCGCGGACCCGGAGGCGGAGGCCCGGCGGGAGCTGGCCCTCCAGGTGGTCGGTGGCGAGGCGGGTGACGTCCTCGCAGCGCAGGAGCAGGCTCATGGGGCGCCCTCCCCGGGCCGCACCTGCGCCGCGTAGGCCGCGAGGAAGCCCCGCAGGCCCAGGCGGGCCCGGTGGAGCCGCTGGCGCACGAGGTCCCGGCTGATGCCCAGGCGGCGGGCGATGTCCTCGGTGTCCCAGCCCTCCAGGTCCTTCAGGACGAAGACCGCGCGCTGCTCCGGGGACAGCCGCTCCAGGCCCGCCTGGACCCGTTCCCTCAGCTGCCGTCCCTCCGCCATGGCCAGGGCCTCCGCCTCCGTCGCGAAGCCCACCACGGACTCCACGTTCCTGTGATGCCCGCCGTCCTCGAAGCGTGGCATGAAATCTTCCACCGAATCCTCCCGGCGGCGCAGCCTGGACCGCCGCAGCATCAGGGCCTCGTTGACGCAGACCCGGTAGGCCCATGTCGAGAATTTGCTCTTGCCCTCGAAGCGGCCCAGCTGGGTGTGCAGGGCGATGAGGGCCTCCTGCAGGGCGTCCTGGGCGTCCGCGGGGTCCCCCAGGACCCGCAGGATGGCCGCGTGGAGCATTCCCAGGCAGGGCTCCACCAGGGCGCCGAAGGCCTCCCCGTCCCCGGCCAGGGCCCGGGCCAGGAGCTGGGCTTCATCCAGGGGCGGGGTCACCGGACCCGGTCCTGTCGTCCGGCCCGGGGCTCAGGGCCGGGGCGACCGGGCCCGGCCGCCCTCCGCGAGGTCGGCGGGGAGGAGGGCGCTGCCGAGCCTGTCGAGGCGCTTCAGGGACTCGGACTCCTTGGGACCCTGGGCCTGGGAGAGGTAGAGGGTATAGATGGAGGGCTGGCTCCGCAGGTCCGGCTTCCCCGCCTGCAGCGGGTGCACCGAGGCCACGATGGCCTTGCCGTCCTCCAGGCTCTGCTTCCGGTCGTAGGGGGCCTTCCGGTTCACCACGTCGAGCCAGGGCTTGAGCTTGTTCTCGGCGCTCCCCTCCGGCACCTTCGAGTGCTTGATGAGGGAGACGTAGTCCCCGGAATCCGTCTCGAACCGGAAGCGCCTCAGGGTGAGGCGGGGGCCTCCGGCGGCGGGCTCGAAGCCGAAGTTGAGGTGCAGGGAAGCGTCCCCCTCCGCCGGAAGGAGGTCCTTGGGGATCTCCGCGTCGATCCAGGCGTTGCGCACCCGGAAGCTGTTCGCGCCGCCCGACACCGCGGTGTCCTTGAGGAAGGCCGGCACGGCCTCCGGGATCGCCAGGAAGGCCTCCCAGGCCTTCGGCTTGCCGTCGTAGCCCAAGGCCACGTGGTCCAGGATCCGTTCCAGGTCGTAGGTCCAGGCGTCCAGCTGGCCCCAGGTGTCCTCCCGCAGGACCATGGCGAGCCCGCCGGGGACGAGGGTGCCGTAGAGGATCTTGACCTGGTCCGAGAACTCCTGGTGCCACACCGCGCGCCACCAGGTGCGCCCCCAGCGGTCCACGTGGGTCCCCGTCTGCAGGGGGTCGCCGTAGCTGAGGATGCGGGTGTCCACCGAGCCGAGGGTGCGGTTCACGCGGATCCCCTGGAGGATGAAGTCCATGGCGGCCCTGGGCTTCTGGAAGAGCGTGCGGGCTTCCACGCCCTCGGGGGCCCGCAGGTAGAGGAAGACCAGGTTGGCCGCGCTGGACACCACGAGGCGGCCGCCCTGGGGCAGGTCGTGCCCCTTGTACTCGAGGTCCGAGAGGTCCCAGAGGTTCGTTTCCGCCGACTTGAAGTACACCTCGGGAGCCACGTTCCCGGGGATGGACCGGAGGGTCTCCTCCGCCGACTTGCCGGCGGGGAAGCCGTCCTGGGCCAGCTCCTTGAAGAGGGCCTCCATGCCCTGCACGTAGAGGGCGTGCAGGCCCCGGGCGGCCTGGTCCCGGGTCTGCGCCAGGGAGGCCGGAAGGGGGACCGTGAGGTCCCGGGGGCGGATGATGCGGTGCTGGGGCACCAGGGAGAACCCGTAGGTGACCTTGTTGTGGAAGACCGCCGCGGGCTTGAGGGCCTTGAATTCGGCAGCGGGCAGGGAGATCGCGAGGTTGTCGCGGCGCTGGACCACCAGGCCCAGCACCTTGCCCTGGGCGTCCACCAGGGGGCCGCCGGAATTGCCGGAATTGACGTCGGCGGAGCTCTTCAGGTGGTTGAAGGCCCCCTCCATGGGTTCGGGGATGGAACCCACCAGCTCCCCGCGGCGGATCAGGATGCCCTCGCCGTAGGCGTTCCCCACGGTGTAGACCGCCTCGTTCAGCTCATGGTCCGTGCGCAGGTCGAGCCACTCCGGGAACCGCTTGTCCCGGACGGTGAAGCGGACCACGTCCCGGTGCTCGTCGGCGGCGACGATCTGGTCGATCTCCCAGGTCCGCTGGGCGGCGTCCCGGATGAAGAAGCGCTGGAAGGACCGGCTCGGCGTCCCCAGGGAAAGGACATGGAAGGCCGTCACCAGCTCCCGGTCCGACACCGCGAAGGCCGTGCCGACGGAATAGAACTTGTCGTTGCGCTCGGCGAAGGGGACCAGGTCCCAGGGCAGGGGCTTCTCGTAGACGATGCTGTCCTGCTCGGGCTTGGGCACCACGATCTCGAAGCAGGCGGCGCGGATCTTCTTGCGGAGCTGGCTCGAGAGGTCGGGCTCCTGGGACGGCGCCGGCAGGGCGAGCAGGGCGAAGGCCAGGGCGAGGAGGACCCGGAAGGGTGTGCGCATGGAAAGCCTCGGGAAGGGACCGGGGGCTGGCCAGGGCCGGACTCCGGCCCGGGCCGCCCGCGCCCCAGTCTACCCGGGCCGCCCCGGTCCCCCCTCAGCGGGGCAGCCGCGGCAGCCGGATGATGAAGCTGCTCCCCAGGCCGGGGCCCTTGCTGGTGGCGCGGATCTCGCCGCCGTGGCGCTGCACGATCTCCCGGCAGAGGAAGAGGCCCAGGCCGGTGCCCTGGACCTGGCGGGTCATCTCGTCGCCCACCCGGTAGAAGCGCTGGAAGATGCGGTGCTGCTCCCGGGGGGGGATGCCCAGGCCCTTGTCGGAGACCACGATGAAGGCCTCGTCCCGGTCCCCGTCCAGGGTGACCGTGGTCTCCCGCGGGGGCGCCGCGTACTTGTAGGCGTTGGAAAGGAGGTTCTCCAGGGCGGTGCCCAGGGCCTTGGGATCCGCCATGGCCCAGATCCCCTGGCCCAGCTCCATGCGCAGGCCCAGGGACCCGACGCCCAGGCGGTGGTCCATCCCCTCCGCCACCTGGCTCAGCCAGGGGCCCAGCTCCACGGGCTCCAGCCGGAGGTCGAAGCTCCCGGCCTCCGCCCGGGCGGCGTCCAGGAGGTTCGCCACCTGGGTGGTGAGGCGCTCCAGGTCCTTGTCCATGAGGTCGTGGACCCGGGCCTTCTGCTCATCGCTCAGCTCCCTCGTGAAGAGGGTCTCCATCCAGACCCGGAGGGAGGCGATGGGGGTCTTCAGCTCGTGGGTCACCGAGGCGATGAAGTTGCGCTGGCGCAGCTTCAGGTCCACCTCGCTGTTGAGCTTCCGGTAGATGTAGGTGAGCCCCAGGAGCACGCCCAGGGCCATGAAGGCGCCCTGGCCCGCGGTGCGCCAGAGGGCCTTGGTCCGCTCGCGCTCGAGGGCCTGGATGGGTTCGGGGCGGAGGCTGAGGTAGGCGACCCCGTCCAGGAGGGGCGGGTCGTCCACGTCCTTGGGCTCGGGGACCACCTCCACCTGGGCAAAGGCGGCCTCGATGGCGGCCTTGCGTTGGGGCAGGGGGGGGACGTCCACGCTGAGGCCTTCCACGGTGCCCGGCCGGGAGGGGCTCGGACGGAGCTGGTTGGTCCGGGCCAGGCTGAGGAGCACGGAGCAGTCGTACTGCCAGGCCTCCGCGCGCCCGGCCTTGAGGCGCGCCACCCGCTCCTCCTGGAAGCGGCGGGACTCCCGCACCTGGATGCCGATCCACCAGGCGAGCTGGGAGCCCAGGAGGGCGGCCACGCTCCAGAAAATGATGCGTTGGACGGCGAAGCGCTGGAGGCGGCCGGTCATGGAACCGGACCCCCGGCGCTCAGGAAGGAAGGGGCCGAGGGGCCCGGATCGGGAACGTCCATGCCTTATTGTGCCCCTGCCGCCGTCCTGGCGCTTCCAAGGCGGACCCGGCTTGGTCATGCTTGCTGACATCCATGGCCGGCGAACCTCCCAAGCCCGCGGCGGGGACGCCCTCCGGCCTCCCCGCCGGAGGCCCGCCCGGGCCGGCCCGCCCGGCCTCCCCTCCGGGGCCGCCGGTCCAGCCGGGCTCGGAAGCCCTCATGCAGCTCATGCGGCTGCAGCGGCTGCTCTCCCAGCAGAGCCAGGAGATCCAGGAGCTGAAGGCCAAGCTGGGGCGCCGGTCCCACCAGATGTCGGTGCTGCAGCACGTGGCCGAGGTGCTCACCGCCACCCCCAAGGCCTCCCAGGTGGCGGACGTCATCGCCGAGGTCCTGGCCACGGAGTTCCACGCCGCCCGCTGCATGGTCTGGGTGCTGGAGGACATCGGCGAATCCTTCGTCCCCCGGGGCGCCATCGACGTGCCGCGGGGGCTCTGGGGGGACCTCCGCCTCCCCGCGCCCAACCCCTTCCCCGACGCGCCCCTGGTCCTCTTCCAGAGCCAGTGGATCGACGCGGGCCTCAGCCATCCGGCCCTGGACCTCCTCCGGGGCACGGACCGGCACATGCTTTATTTCGTGCCCTTCGAGCACCAGCTCCTGCTCCTGGGCTTCGCCGTGCTGGCGATCCCCAAGGACATCCGTCTCGAGAACGAGGACTACGACTCCCTGGCCATCCTCCAGCGCCAGGCCTCGGTGAGCATGTACGCCGCCTGGCTGATCCGGGACCTGTCGGAGCAGCGGGACACCCTCCAGCAGCAGGCGGGCGCCCTGGAGCGGGCCAACGCCGCCCTCCGGGAGGCGGACCAGCTCAAGAGCGAGTTCCTGGCCCTGACGAGCCACGAGCTCCGCACGCCGCTGACGGGCATCCTCGGCTTCACGCGCCTGGTGATGGACAAGCTCTACGAGGACGAGGCGGAGATGCACCAGATGCTCTCCGACTCCTACCACTCCGGCCAGCACCTGCTCTCCCTGCTCAACGACATCCTCGACCTCGCCAAGATCGAGAGCGGCCGCCTGGAACTGCGGGTGGAGCCCTACAACGTGTTCGCCCTGCTCGAGGAGGTGAAGCCCATCGCCGAGGCCTATCCCCGGAGGCCGGGGGTCGCCCTGCGCTGGCCCGCCCACGCGGCGGACTTCCCCGACGTGCGGGTGGACCCCAGCCGGCTCAAGCAGGTGCTGCTGAACCTCCTCTCCAACGCCCTCAAGTTCACCAAGGACGGCTCGGTCACCGTGGTCCTGGACCGCGGGCCCGACGTGGTGACCATCGCGGTGACGGACACGGGCATCGGCGTGACCCCCGATGGGCAGAAGCGCCTGTTCCAGAAATTCGCCCAGGCGGAGGGCGGCCATGCGCGCGAATATGGCGGCACGGGCCTCGGCCTCGTCATCTGCAAGCACCTCATGGAAATGATGGGCGGCACCATCACCCTCTACAGCGCCGGGGCGGGGCAGGGCACCACCCTCACCATCCAGATGCCGGTGGCCTGACGCCATGAGCGACCTCCGCCGCACCCAGCCCATGGCCGCCCAGCCCGCGGGCCCGCCCTCCGAGGACGCCCCGGAAGCCGTGCTGGAGGCCTGGCGCGCGGCCATGAAGGCCGAGGCCCAGGTGACCCAGATGATGCAGACCCTGGAGGGCAGCGCCGAGGCCCTGCGCAAGGCCCAGGCCCGGGTGGCCCGGCTGCGCCAGGTCCTGGCGAGCATCTCCGACACCGGCAGCCGGGCGGAGCTGGCGTCGGTGGCGGTGGAGTCCCTGGCGGAGCACCTGGATTCCGAGCGGGGCCTGCTGTGGTACCTCGCGGAGGAGTACTTCGTCCCCTCGGAGGCCTTCGGGTTCTCCCTGGGGGACACGGCCTCCCTCTTCCTGCCGCCCCCCGATCCCTTCCCGGGCGTGCTGGACATGCCCTTCCGGCCCCAGCCCTTCCCGCTGAGGGACCTGCCCATGGGCCTGGCCCGGCTGCT
>JABLTH010055078.1_pt1 | contig 53816 bp, 47 predicted proteins | sample 7875711 | NCBI WGS metagenome assembly JABLTH01 (sample SAMN14941262, study PRJNA633318) | bioreactor metagenome | isolation source: bioreactor | place: China | collected 2019-03-05 | reverse complement strand
GGTTACGACCCTAAACTGGGTGACGGCGCGGGCTTGCTGATGCAGATGCCAGATACCTTTATGCGCGAAGAGGCTGCCAAGCTGGGCATGACCTTGCCGGCAGCCGGACAATACGCCGTCGGTCAGGCATTTCTGCCACAAAACGCAGACAACCGCGCGCAATGCGAAGCCATCTTTGCCAAAATCATTGCAGAAGAAAATCAAACCCTGCTGGGCTGGCGTGATGTGCCGGTCGACAACAGCAATATTGCCGACGCCGCCCGCGCGGTTGAGCCTGTGATGCGCCAGGTGTTTATTGCCAGCACCGTGACCGACAGTAAAATCTTTGAACGCAAATGCTTTGTGATCCGCAAACGCATTGAACACGCGATTCGCGCGCTCAACCTGCAAGACAAAGCGCAGTTCTACATGCCGTCCTTCTCTTCGCGCACCATCGTCTACAAAGGCATGCTGCTGGCTAATGAAGTGGGCGTGTACTACAAAGATTTGAGAGATGAGCGCGTGATTTCAGCGCTTGCTCTGGTACACCAGCGTTTCTCTACCAACACCTTCCCGGCCTGGGATCTGGCCCACCCCTTCCGCATGATTGCACACAACGGTGAAATCAATACCGTTCAAGGCAACGTGAACTGGATGGCCGCCCGTCATGAGACCATGAAATCCGCCGTGCTGGGTGAAGACCTGGAAAAACTGTGGCCACTGATTGCAGAAGGCCAGTCCGACTCCGCCTGCTTTGATAACTGTCTTGAGCTGCTGGTGGCTGGTGGCTACAGCCTGCCACACGCCATGATGATGCTGATCCCGGAAGCCTGGGCAGGCAATCCATTAATGGATGAAGACCGCCGTGCGTTCTATGAATACCACGCGGCACTGATGGAGCCATGGGACGGCCCGGCTGCAGTCGCGTTTACTGACGGTAAAATGATTGGTGCCACGCTGGACCGGAATGGCTTGCGCCCAGCCCGCTATCTGGTCACCGAAGACGACATCGTCATGATGGCGTCTGAAATGGGTGTGATCACTTTCCCACAAGAAAAAATCGTTAAAAAATGGCGTTTGCAGCCAGGCAAAATGTTGCTGATCGACATGGAGCAAGGCCGCATTATCGACGACGAAGAAGTCAAAACTGAACTGGCACAAGCCAAACCTTATCGCCAGTGGATTGAACAGACCCGCTTCCATTTGACCGACTTGCCTGGCGTAGGCACTGGCGAAGTCAGCCTGAAAGCGGATTTGCTGGATACCCAACAAGCCTTTGGTTACTCTCAGGAAGATTTGAAGTTTGTCTTGCAACCCATGATAGACAACGGCGAAGAGGGCTCAGGCTCCATGGGGAACGACGCGGCCTTGCCCGTGCTGTCCAACAAAGCCAAGACACTGTACAACTACTTTAAACAGTTGTTTGCACAAGTGACCAACCCGCCGATTGACCCGATCCGTGAAGAGCTGGTGATGTCACTGGTGACATTTATCGGCCCTAAACCCAACCTGTTGGCGATTGATGAGACCAACCCACCATTGCGTTTGGAAAGCGGCCAGCCAGTGTTGAGCCTGGAAGGCCTGGAAAAACTCAAACAGATTGAGTCTTTGACCAAAGGCCAGTTTAAGTCCATCGTCCTTGACCTGACTTATGATGCCGCCTTAGGTAAAACCGGCATGAAACAGGCCCTGGACGTCTTGCACGACCAAGCCGAAAAAGCCGTGCATGACGGCTATAACGTACTGATCCTCTCGGACCGTGCCGTCGCAGCGAACCGCATTGCCATTCCAGCCCTGCTGGCCTGCTCGGCCACGCATGAGTTTCTGGTCAAAGCCGGCTTGCGTACCAGCACCGGTCTGGTGATTGATACAGGCTCAGCCCGTGAAGTACACCATTTTGCCCTGCTGGCAGGCTATGGTGCGGAAGCTGTTTGCCCATGGCTGGTGTACGAAACCATCAAGACCCTGACCGGCGATGTTGAAAAAGCCGGCAAAAACTTCGTCAAGGCGATCGGCAAAGGCTTGTACAAAGTCATGTCCAAAATGGGCATCTCGACCTACCAGTCTTACTGCGGCGCACAGATTTTTGAAGCGATCGGCCTCAATAGCCAGTTTGTGAATGACTATTTCACTGGCACGGTCAGCCAGATTGAAGGCATCGGTCTGGAGCAAGTTGCCGAAGAAACTGTACGTATGCACATGCAAGCATTTGGGAATGACCCCGTGCTCTCCAATGCGCTGGAAGCGGGCGGTGAGTACGCCTTCCGTGTACGCGGTGAAGAGCACTTGTGGACGCCGATGTCGATCAGCAAATTGCAGAACGCGACCCGGACTGGCAAATACGAAACTTACAAAGAGTACGCCGCACTGATCAACGATCAAACCCGTCGCCACATGACCTTGCGCGGACTGTTTGAAATCAAACCGGCGGGTAAAGCGATCCCATTGGATCAGGTGGAATCGGCCAAAGAGATTGTTAAACGCTTTGCCACTGGCGCCATGTCTTTGGGCTCCATTTCAACCGAAGCGCATGCCACCTTGGCGATTGCCATGAACCGGATTGGCGGCAAGTCCAATACTGGCGAAGGCGGTGAAGACGTCAAACGCTTTATTCCGGTCCAAACAGAATCCAGCCTGGCCACCGTATTGGGCACAGATTTGATTGAAGCAGATGTGCCAATGCAAGCGGGTGACTCTTTGCGCTCACGCATCAAGCAGGTGGCCTCTGGCCGCTTTGGTGTGACCGCCGAATACCTGAGCAGCGCTGACCAGATCCAGATCAAAATGGCACAAGGTGCCAAGCCTGGGGAAGGCGGTCAGTTGCCTGGCCATAAAGTGTCGCCCTACATTGCGAAATTGCGCTTCTCGGTGCCTGGCGTCGGCTTGATCTCTCCACCACCACATCACGACATTTACTCGATTGAAGATTTGGCACAGCTGATTCATGACCTGAAAAACGCCAATCCAAAAGCCTCGATTTCGGTCAAACTGGTGTCAGAAACCGGCATCGGTACCGTGGCAGCGGGTGTGGCCAAGGCTAAGTCTGATCACATCGTGGTCGCTGGCCATGACGGCGGGACAGGTGCCTCACCAATTTCTTCGATCAAACACGCAGGCACGCCATGGGAGCTTGGCCTGGCTGAAACCCAGCAGACGCTGGTACTCAACCAGTTGCGTGGTCGCGTGGTGCTGCAAGTCGATGGCCAGATGAAAACCGGCCGTGACGTGCTGATTGGCGCCCTGCTGGGTGCGGACGAATTTGGCTTTGCCACCGCACCGCTGGTGGTTGAAGGCTGTATCATGATGCGTAAGTGCCACTTGAACACTTGCCCGGTCGGTGTTGCCACCCAAGATCCAGAACTGCGTAAGAAGTTTACCGGCCAGCCTGAGCATGTCGTGAATTACTTCTTCTTTGTCGCTGAAGAAGTGCGTGAACTGATGGCCAGCATGGGCATTGCCAAGTTTGATGACTTGATTGGCCGTGCCGATTTGCTGGACATGAAAGCCGGTATCGAGCACTGGAAGATCAATGGCCTGGACTTCAGCAAAGTGTTCCATCTGCCAGACATGCCAGCCAGTGTGGCACGCAAAAACAATGACGTGCAAGATCACGGTATCGCCAAAGCATTGGATAACCAATTGATCGCATTGGCTAAGCCGGCGTTGGAAAAAGGCGAAAAAGTCACGCTTGAGTTGCCAATTGTGAACACTAACCGTACAGCAGGTACCATGCTGTCACACGAAGTGGCGAGCCGTTATGGCAACGCCGGTCTGCCTGACGGTACCATCCACGTCAAATTCACTGGCACCTCCGGTCAGAGTTTTGCGGCATTCCTGGCCAAGGGTATTACCTTTGAGCTGACAGGTGAAGGCAACGACTACGTGGGTAAAGGCCTGTGTGGTGGTCAGATCATTATCAAACCACCTGCAACCTTCCGTGGCTTGTCCTATGAAAACATCATCGTTGGTAACACCGTGATGTATGGTGCGACCACAGGCAGCAGCTTCTTGAGCGGTGTGGCGGGTGAGCGCTTCTGCGTGCGTAACTCAGGCGCAACTGCCGTGGTTGAAGGCGTAGGCAACCATGGTTGCGAATACATGACTGGTGGTACCGTGGTGGTACTGGGTCAGACCGGCCAGAACTTTGCTGCCGGGATGAGTGGCGGCATTGCCTATGTCTACGACATTGACGGCCAGTTTGCCAAACGCTGCAATATGAGCATGGTGTCACTGGAAAAAGTCGAAGCGGCGGAAGCAGATGTTGGCAAAGTACAACACCTAGGCCAGCCAGACGAAGTGATTCTTAAAGGCTTGATCGAGCAGCACCTGGCGTTGACAGGCAGCCCTCGAGCAAAAGAACTGTTGGCCGACTGGTCAGCCGCGCGTGCAAAATTTGTTAAAGTATTCCCGAACGAATACAAACGCGCACTGACCGAAATGGCTGCAGCCTCCGCCAAGCAAGCCGCATAATCGTTTTTGTTAATTGAATGCCCCGCGTGATTGGCGGGGCTGTTTAAAGTTGTGTCTGTCACGAGCAACTGGGAAGAGATGATTTCACATGGGTAAAGTCACAGGTTTTATGGAATTTGACCGACTGGCAGAAGAAAATCTGCCCGTTCAGGATCGCGTCAAGAACTACAAAGAGTTCGTCCTGCATTTGACAGACGACCAGGCCAAACAGCAAGGGGCACGCTGCATGGATTGCGGTATCCCATTTTGCACCACCGGCTGTCCAATCAATAACATCATTCCTGACTGGAATGACCTGGTCTATCATCAGGACTGGCGCAGCGCGATTGACGTGTTGCATTCCACCAACAACTTCCCGGACTTTACTGGCCGTATCTGCCCCGCCCCTTGCGAGGCAGCCTGCACCTTGAACATTAATAACGACGCCGTCGGGATTAAGTCCATCGAGCACGCCATCATCGACAAAGCTTGGGAAAACGGTTGGGTCACACCACAAATCAACCCGAACAAAACTGGCAAAACAGTGACGATTGTGGGGTCTGGCCCCGCAGGTCTGGCCGCAGCACAACAATTGGCCCGCGCGGGCCATGCCGTGACCGTGTTTGAAAAAAATGACCGTATCGGCGGCTTGCTGCGCTATGGCATTCCTGACTTCAAACTGGATAAAGCAAACATTGACCGCCGGATGGCGCAGATGGAAGCGGAAGGCGTGACCTTCAAGGTGAATCAGCATGTCGGTGAAAATGTCAGCGCCGCCGATCTGGAGCGTGACTTTGATGCCGTCATACTGGCAGGTGGCGCAGAACAGCCACGTGATCTGCCCGTGACAGGTCGTGAACTCGATGGTGTTCATTTCGCCATGGACTTCCTGACCCCTAACAACAAAATGGTGGCCGGTGACAATGTCCCTAACCAGATTAAAGCCACCGGCAAACATGTGGTGGTCATCGGCGGTGGCGATACCGGTTCTGACTGCGTAGGGACTTCTAACCGTCATGGCGCCGCCAGCATCACTCAGTTCGAGTTGATGCCTCAACCGCCTGAAAAAGAAGACAAATTTATGGTTTGGCCAAACTGGCCACTCAAAATGCGCACCTCCAGCTCGCATGAAGAAGGCGCAAACCGTGACTGGTCGATCACAACCAAAGAGCTGATCGGAGAGAACGGCAAGGTTAAAGCCCTTAAAGGGGCACGTGTGGAATGGAAAGATGGCAAAATGTCTGAAATTCCAGGTTCAGAGTTCACCATTCCTGCTGATCTGGTGTTTTTGGCCATGGGCTTTGTCTCACCTGTACAAAAAGTGCTGGATGCATTTGGCGTGGAAAAAGACAACCGCGGCAATGCCAAAGCCACGACCGATGGCGAAGGCTGTTACAAAACCAGCAAGGACAAAGTCTTTGCTGCCGGTGACATCCGTCGCGGCCAGTCTCTGGTAGTCTGGGCGATTCGTGAAGGCCGTCAGTGCGCACGCGAAGTCGATGCGTTCCTGATGGGCAGCTCTACTCTGCCACGCTAGTCCAGGTTGCCGTGAGACGCAAAACGCCGATGGTTTTCATCGGCGTTTTTATTTGTCATATCGCAAAAAAACCGCATTCTTTCAGATGAAACGATGGCTTGGCCTTTATAATCATGCTTTTAGCTGATGTGCGTACGACCACACCAGCGCAGGCAACCGAAACCAGAGCAAATGACCACTCTTCAAAATGACACCTTTCTGCGCGCCCTGTTGCGCCAGCCTACTGAATATACCCCGGTGTGGATGATGCGCCAGGCAGGCCGCTACCTGCCTGAATACCGCGAAAGCCGCAAAACCGCTGGCAGCTTTATGCAACTGTGCCAGAGTCCGGCCTTTGCCACCGAAGTGACCCTGCAACCGCTGGACCGCTATCCCCAACTGGATGCGGCCATTCTGTTCAGCGACATATTGACCGTCCCTGATGCCATGGGACTGGGCTTGTATTTTGAAGAAGGGGAAGGCCCCAAGTTTGAGCGGACTTTACAAGAAGAGGCAGACATCCTCAAACTGGAAGTGCCTGACATGGCCAAACTGCAATATGTATTTGATGCTGTCAGCAGCATCCGTCAAGCACTGAATGGCCGTGTTCCTTTGATCGGTTTTTCAGGCAGTCCATGGACACTGGCCACCTACATGGTGGAAGGCAAAGGCGGCACCGACTTTTTGAATACCAAAAAAATGGGCTATGCCAGACCCGAATTACTGCACCGCATTCTGGAAATTACGGCGCAAACGGTGACGCAATACCTCAATGCACAGATTGCGGCCGGTGCACAGGCGGTGATGATTTTTGACTCTTGGGGGGGTGCCTTATCGCATCAAGGCTATCAGGAGTTTTCACTGCAATACATGCAGAAAATTGTCGCTGGCCTCACTAAAACCGCAGAAGGCAAACCGGTGCCCAGCATCGTGTTTACCAAAGGCGGCGGGTTGTGGCTGGAGTCACAGGCGGCTATCGGTGCCGATGCCCTCGGATTAGACTGGAGCGTGGATCTCGGCCAGGCACGGGCACGCGTGGGTAACAAGGTTGCCTTGCAAGGCAATATGGACCCGGCGATCCTGTTGAGCTCTCCTGCCGCCATCGAAAAAGAAGTCGCGCAGATTCTGGCCAGCTACGGCCATGGTCACGGCCATGTGTTTAACCTGGGCCATGGCATCACGCAATGGACACCTCCTGAGCATGCGGCCTGCATGCTTGAAACCCTGCGCAAGCTCAGTCCACAGTATCACGTGTAAACGTCGTCACCGCGCGAGCTTATTGCGGCCAGACTGTGCTGTGATGAGCTCACGAGGCCTTGTTTGGGCGAGGCAAAAACGTGAGACTTGCGCGGGACTGAATCGCCACAAATAGTGATCTCGCACAGTGGCGATCGGCGCGATGCCGGCGAGCATGGGTAAATGGTTGGCGTTACCAGGGTCGCCCGCCACCCAAACGGCCTGCTTCCGCCCTAGCTGGCAAACGTGTTGTGTCAACACACTGTCGGTTAACAACTGGTTTGCCGCTGTTTGCGGGTCAAAATGCTTGGCCTCTATCAACTCTTTTTCCCAACTGTCGTCCAACACCTCATACTCAGCAGTGCGCCAGTCAGCCACCATCCAGGCGGGATGCGATAACCGCAGATAAAACATCAAGTCAAACTGGTATTTATTGAGCAGAATCAATTGATCCTGTTTGCTAACCAAGGGCTGGACCTTGGTTGCCAGTAGGAAAGAAGCTGTTTTTTGCGCGTGCTGAATCACCATCCCCATGGCTATCACACAGGTCACTGCCGCCGCCAAAAATGTGACCCACAACCGCTTGGGGAAGCGGTGCTGCCAGGCTTGCCGCATACCCATGGCTGTCAAGACCGCTATCGCCGGCAAAACTGGCATGATGTAGCCCAGTGGTTTGGAAACCGGGATCGAAAAAAATAGTAGGATCAATGCCAGCCAACATACCATCAGCAATGCCACATCCTGCTGCCGTGAACTCCAGCGCTGGACTTCGTGCTTGCGCAAGCGGGTCAACCACAGAGAAGCGGGCAAGGTCAGCGCCAATAGCACGGGCAGATAAAACCAGAACGGCTGCTGATTGTTAAAGTGCGTGCCGGTGAAGCGCTGCACATGGTGATGAATAAAAAAGTACTCCAGAAAGCCCTTAAACTGCGATTCCATGCATAAAAACCAGGGACTGGCCATCCGAAAAAATAATACCAGCGCTGGCCACCATAAGAAATACTTGAGAGACGCAAGACGGCGACTCACCAGCAGCCAGCCACCAACGACCAGTACTGGCAAGACCATGCCAATCAGGCCCTTGGCCAGAACGCCTCCTGCAGCAAACACCATCGCCATATACAGATATTTCCGCTCCGGCTGGCCTTGTTCAATACTCCAGGTAAATTCTGCCGCCAGCATGATCGTCATGGCAATCATGCTGGCAACCAACATATCCAGATTGGCAAACTGGGCACTGGCAAAAAAGAATGGCTGCGTCACGAGCGCGACAAAAGCCAGTACCGCAGTTTTTTTGTCCAGATGCCTGGCTGTAAACCAATACAGCGCGATCGCCATCAATACGGCAGCCAGCAAGGAGGCCAGCCTGCTCGCAAGCAGCGAAGGGCCAAACAGCTTGAAACTGGCCGCCGTGATCCAGTAAAACAAAGGCGGTTTATGAAAATATGGCAAGCCATCCAAATGAGGAATCGCCCAGTTTCCAGAGGTCAACATCTCCCAGGCAATGCCGACATAGCGGCCTTCATCCGGCAGAGTAAGTGGCCGACAAACGGCGGCTATGCCCAACCAAAGCAGGGTAACCGCTAACCACAGGAAGTGACTCAAATGACTGTTTTGTTTTATTTGTACTGGCGACATGCCTATCCGCTTGCGATTGATGAACGACTGAATGGCGAGTCAGGATTCATCACACGCTGATAGGCGCGATGTTGATTCCCGACATCCATCACTCACCAGCAAGGCGTATGCCAAATAAAATCACATTTAAAATCAATTACCTGCAATCAAAACCAATTTACCCTGTGCATTTTTTGCAGGGCTATAAATGCGTTTAATCAGCCGGGTGCACTTTTTGCAGTGCGCTTGGGCACCATCAGCCGAAAAAGGAAAATAAAAAAGCCTGCAATCGCAGGCTTTTTTCAGGCAAACCGCTCTCTACTTCAGAGACATGCGCGACATGGTCTCGTCTTTATCTTTCCATTGATGTTTGAGTGCCCCAAGCACATGCACGATAAATGCAGCCAGCATCAGGTTGGCAAACAATTCGTGAGACTCTTTGAACACATCGCGCAAATCGGCATTATCCAGCCCGCCGAACACCTCCAGCCCAAACCACTTCAAGCCGAACTTGCTGTAAAGCGTCATGAGTACGCCGCTCAGTGGGATCAAGACCATCAGCAAATACAGCATGTGATGCACGGCTGTCGCCAACTTACGCTCCAGCGCTGAATAGCTGGCCAGCATGGCAGGCGGGGTATGTGTCACACGCCAGTAGACGCGGAAAATCACCAGCCAGAGCAAGGTAAAGCCGATGGACTTGTGCAGATTAAAATACAGGGTCCGGGCTGTGGCCGGCTCGTCCATCTGCCAGGTGACGATCCCCAGATCGAACAGATCAAAGGCCGTTTGTTTTGGCCCGTCTTTTGGCAACTCGCCCATGTACCAGCCCAGGGCAAACATGCCAATAATGACCAGTGCGATGAGCCAGTGCAGAATAATCGCCACCTTGGTATAACGCTGGGTTGAACTCATTGAATCTCCTTTGTTGATGGATGTGACCAGCCTGTGACAGCGGTCACTATGACTGCATGCATGAATTGTTTATGATGCATGAATCATTCATGGGTAAGCCGTCATGTTATCAAAAATCAACCGCTTTGGTGTGCGTCTTGTATACGTATTTGTAACGCTGTGTAGCCAGGCCTGGGCCGACGACTTTGAATTTAAACAGGTGGCGGACGGCATCTATGTGCACCATGGCAAGCATCTGGATATTGATGATGGCTATCAGGGCGACATCTGCAATCTGGGCGTCATTATCGGCCAAGAGGCCATTGCCGTGATTGACAGTGGCGGCAGCAAACATACCGGTGACCAATTACTCGCCGCCATTCGCCGCATCAGCCCCTTGCCTATCCGATATGTCATCAATACCCATGTCCATCCAGACCACACCTATGGCAACGCTGCTTTTCAAAATGGCACTACTCACTTTGTCGGTCACGAAAAGCTGGCCACCAACATGCTGCTGCGCAAGGACCAATATGAAAAACTGAATGCGCGCCTACTGGGGGCTGACGGTGCGGCAAGCCCCACCATCCCCCCGGATACCCTTGTGCATGCTGAGCAGACGCTGGACCTGGGGCACCGCATCCTGCAACTACAAGCGCGCAAGGTGGCCCACACCCATACTGACCTCACTATTCTAGACACACAAACCAATACCCTGTTTGCTGGCGACTTGCTGTTTGCGCAACGTACGCCAGTGGTAGAAGGCGACCTCAAAGGCTTGATCGCCGTGCTGGAGCAAATCAACCAGCAACCATACTCGCTCATCGTCCCCGGCCATGGGCTAGAGAGCAGCGACCAGAAAACCATCATTGGAAATGCGTTGCGCTACCTGAACCTGTTATTAAGCGATATCAGAACCAGCATCAAAAAAGGCATCAGCATGGAACAAACCATGGACACCGCTGCCGCCTCTGAGCATGACAACTGGGTATTGTTAGACATCGCCAACCGGCGCAATGTCAATGTGGTTTACCCGCAACTGGAATGGGAATAAGCGCAGCGATGTAAACATTACACTTATGGTCTGCTATCTCTCTTGCTGTCATGTCACAACACGTTCTGTTTTACAATGCGAGGATGTCCTTATCCATTCTGATTGTTGAAGATGAACTCTCGATTGCCGAGACTTTAATCTATGCTTGTCAGGCAGAGAAAATTCAAACAACACATGTCAGCCTCGGTCAACAAGCGCTGGACATCATCCTGAAACAGTCATTTGATATGATTATTCTAGATATCGGACTCCCAGATATGACAGGGTTCGATGTTTGCAAGCGCTTAAGACACTTTTGCAATACACCCATTTTATTTCTAACTGCGCGTAATCATGAGGTGGACAGGATTTTGGGATTAGAAATTGGCGCAGATGACTATGTAACAAAGCCGTTTAGCCCCAGAGAAGTGGTGGCGCGCATTAAAGCCATTCAACGACGGCTGCAGCCACTGCCAGAGCACTCTCCTAACGGATTTCAACTGGATGAACATGGTAGTAGAATCTATTATCAACAACAGCTATTACACCTGACACGTTATGAATACCTGCTATTGAAATCCATGATTTTGCAGCCCCACCGTGTATTCTCACGCGCCACATTAATGGACAGTATCTGGCAGTCATCTGAAGACTCAACGGATCGAACAGTAGATACCCACATTAAAACCTTGCGTCAAAAACTCCGAGAAATTTCAACGCTGCACGATCTACCCGAGAGAGAGCTGATTGTGACGCATAGAGGCATGGGTTACAGCCTGCTGCGATAACCACTACATGAAAATCAGCCTTAAAATTTTTCTTGGCTATTTTTTGCTCGTCGGTCTATCCGGCTGGTTTGTCTTGACAGTGTTTGTCGATGAGGTAAAACCGGGCGTAAGGCAAGCCATGGAAGATACCTTGGTAGACACCGCTCGTTTATTAGCGCAACTGGCGAAAGAGGACCTGAAACAAGGCAATATTCAACACGGGATATTTGCACGTGGACTATCCGACTATCAACAGATGCCAGGAGTAGCAAGCATTTGGGGCATTCCCAAACGCACCGCAGACTACCATGTTTATATCACCGATCACAAAGGTATTGTAGTCTTTGACTCCATGCACGAGAGTGAGGGGCAAGACTATTCGCGCTGGAATGATGTCTATCTGACACTGAATCACAAATATGGGGCACGGACGACACCTGTAGACCCGGCAAAGCCTGATGGCGAGACGGTGATGTATGTAGCGGCACCTATCAGTGACAACGGCAAGTTGATCGGCGTACTCACTGTCGCCAAATCCAACGGCACGATGCAACCATTTATTCTGCATGCCCAGGCAAAAATCATGCGCTGGGGTTTACTCTTGCTAGTATTGTCTTTGTGCCTGGGGATGTTATTCACTTGGCGCTTCACGCGTGCCATTCATCGATTAAGGGATTATGCCATCGCAGTCAGCAAGGGTAAGAAGGCCGTCGCACCGAACTCTAGCAATGACGAATTGGCAGAACTGGCGCAAGCCATGAAAACCATGCGAGAAGAACTCGATGGACACCAGCATGTGCAAGAAGCGATTCATCAATTGACGCATGAACTAAAAAGCCCCCTGACAGCCATTCAAGCGGCCATAGAGTTGATGACGCCTGAAATGCCAGAACAGGATCGTGCAAAATTTCTAAACAGTATCAAGATACAAGCCAATCGTCTGCATCAGATGGTACAAAATATTCTTGGTTTAGCCGCGCTGGAACAACAGCAAGCCCTTACGCATCCGATAAGTATCGACCTCTCTGATCTGGTCGAACAACAGCTCCAACTCATCCAAGACCGGGCCAACCAGAGGAATATCAAACTGTTAGCGACACTTGATCCATCACTGTCTATTGAAGGAGACGCTTTTCTCTGCGGTCAGGCCATTAGCAACCTGTTAGAGAACGCTCTGGATTTCAGCCCGGACAACAGTCATATTCAAATTGATTTGAGCCGGTCTGGCCAAACGGTCCAACTCAAAATTATGGACAGAGGCAGCGGCATCCCTGACTATGCACTGGACAAGATCACCGAGAAGTTTTACTCGCTACCTCGACCTGCCAACACCCCTCGCGCAGGTCAGAAAAGCACAGGATTAGGCCTTAACTTTGTGCAGCAAATCATGTCACTGCATCATGGTCACGTCACCGTCATTAATGCTGCGCCACAGGGGGTACTCGCTACACTGTCCTGGCGTGTTTAACTTACTCACAGCACTTCACACTCGCTTCACATTCAACACAACAAGGCTTCACAAGGCGCTTTTATGCTGCAAACTCTTTTATCAAGGAGTTTGAAATGCAGAAATCTCTTTTATACAAATCCATCGGCATCCTGGCGCTCATTCTCCTGATGTCGATGGCCTTGGGGTTTGTGAATGATTTGATTATTGAACGTCAACAAAGGCAGACAACTGTTGAAAACAATATTGCAAAATCCTCCACCCAGGCGCAAACAGTTACCGGCCCCATTCTAATCATTCCTTATGCCGAGCATTACACGGAAACAGTAGGCAAAGACAAAGAGGCCAAAGTGATAGAGCATCAGGATGAAGGGCTTTTTTACCTGTTACCTAGCACTATGGAAGTGACTGGCGACTTTGCACACAATTATAAAAAACTGGGGCTATTTAAAGCACTCATGTATCAGTTTAATGGTGATATTTCAGGCGTATTCAATTTAAATAAAATTAAGATACAGACCCAGCATCGTAATGGCAGTATTCGCCTTGGGGACGCAAAACTGGTCATTGGGCTCAGTGACACCCGTGGAATAGACGGGCAGCCTGTATTGCATTGGGGTAGTCAGACACTGCCTTTGAAACAAGGCACCCAGGTCAGTTTACTGAATACGGGGATTCATGCAGATTTGGGCAATATTCAATCCGAGCAGTCAACCATTAAATTTAAACTGAATCTTCATCTGCGAGGCATGCAGCAATTCAATCTCATTCCGTTAGCCGATAACAATCACGTACGCTTACGCTCGTCTTGGCAGCACCCTCATTTCGATGGCAATTTTCTACCGGATACTGCAAGCCAGCATATCGATAGCAAAGGCTTTTCAGCACAATGGGAGACCTCCTCCCTGGCAAGCAATATTCAGGAAAAACTGCTCACAGGATTAAGCCATAACGCCGGCAACTTGACGCTTGAAGCCATCTCTGTCGGCTTTGTAGAGCCCGTCAACATCTACAGCATGTCAGATCGTGCCACTAAATATGGTTTGTTATTTATTGGACTGACCTTTGCGGGTTTCTTTATTTTTGAGCTGATGAAGCAGCTGAGAATTCACCCGGCACAATATACCTTGGTTGGCCTGGCTATGGCAGTATTTTATTTACTGCTAATTTCACTGGCAGAACATATAGGATTCGGACCTGCCTACTTAATTGCCAGTCTTGCGTGCATCGGGTTAATCGGCTACTACCTGACCAACGTCATGCAAAGTACCCGTTATGGCGTCGCATTCTCAGCCAAGCTTGGCCTACTTTATGCCACGCTCTATGGCATCTTGATCTCCGAAGACAATGCCTTACTGATGGGGGCGTTGCTAATTTTCAGCCTGCTCACACTCACCATGGTGCTCACCCGAAAAGTAAACTGGTATGCCCTAACAAACAACCAGTAAACCATCCGGGCAGTCATGCTGCCCGCCTAGTCAAGGATACGCGCATGAAAAAAGTATGGATTGGATTGCTGTGTTGCATGATTGTTTGCGCAGTCATGCCAGAGCATATTGGCATGCCAGTTCAACATGCCACTTCAAAAGACTGGAACCGTGACAGTTATTGGTTTTCGCCCTGGGGCGAGTCTGGTGTTCATAAAGGGATAGACATTTTTGCGCGAAAAGGTACCCCGGTATATGCATCTTGCACGGGGCTGGTTATTTTCACAGGGAATATCGATAGAGGCGGCAATGTCGTTTTGATGCTTTCCCCCAAGGGGCGCATCCATTATTACGCCCATTTAAATGCCATTACAACCCACACTTTGGCAATCGTCGATCAAAAAAATCAGATTGGTACGGTTGGAAATACAGGGAATGCATTTGGCAAACCTCCTCACCTGCATTACAGTGTTCTTCGCATGCTTCCAAATATCGCTGATTTCACGCTGGAAACTCAGGGATGGACAAAAATGTTTTATATCAATCCTGGCCGACTCTTGGAACCATCAAAATAAATGCCATGTATCAGGCTACAAAAACCGCTTTGCCAGCCTCGCTTGTTGCTTCAAGCCCAGATTCACCAGCCTGGGCGCAACACCATTCAGCCAGGCAAAGAAGCTTTGCGGTTGCCCGATATACAGCTCTTGCTGGTCTTTGAGCAGCGCCTGGATAATTTTATCCGCAACAAATTGTGGTTCATCAATGGCTTGGCCGGACGCTTGCCACATGGCATTGGTGCGGTCGTCATTCATAGGCGTGGCGATAGCGCGGGGGGCGATATAGGTGACCCCGATGTTGCTATCAATGAGTTCGCGTCGCAAGGCTTGGCTAAAGCCATGGATGGCAAACTTGCTGGCGCAGTAGGTGGCAAAATGCGGAAACCCCAGCGAACCAAAAATAGAGCCGACAAATGCCAGATGCCCGCGGCCGCGCTGGCTAAAATAGCTGACAAATTCACGGCTTAATACCAAGGTCGCCGTGACATTGGTGTGAATCATGTTGTCAATGTTCACTTCGGCCTGCTTGGCAAACTCGGTGAACTCGATGATGCCAGCATTGTTCATCAGCAAATCGACATGCCCCATCTCGCGCAAAGATTGCGTGAGTACTTGACTGGCCATATTTGGCTGCGCCAGATCGGCAACCATAATGTGCGCCTTGCCGCCCTGGCTGGTGATTCTTTTTTGCAAGGCATGCAACTTGGCCGGATCTCGGCCAACGAGCCCGACGACAGCCCCTCTGGCACTCAACGCAAGCGCAAGCACCGAACCGAGGCCGCCGGTTGCACCGGTCAATACCACATGTAAATTACGCAACTCCATGACTGATGACTCCTAAGCTGCCTGGTGCAGCGTGTAATTAATCGCCGCTTGTGCCGCGACATGTTTAAAGATCTCACCATACAAGCGGTAAAACCGTTTGGCCGCATGAATGATCGCTTGCTGGTCTTCTACGTTGGTCACTTGATTCATGAGACTTTCGTAGAAAGTGACATGGCTAATATCCAGCGACCCATGCGAAAACAGGTAGCTAAAGGCTTTTTTAGGCAACTGCAGGGCCTGCATGATTTTTTCGCCGGCCTGGGTGGCCACCGCTGTGCTCGTGCCTTCAAGCACTAACACCATGCCAAAAAAGCCCAGTGGATTCACGCGGTGTATCATGTCGTAGGCATAAGCCACCATCACCTCGGTTGCATGGCAAGCGGCATCTTGCTCGGTTGCACTGTGACGCACAGACTCCTTGTCGCCACCGCAGGCTTCAATATCATTCAGCACCCATTCCTGATGCCCCATTTCTTCCTCGATATATTCACCAATCGCGGTCCGCAACCATTCATACTCGCCGCTCAACCGGCCGCCGCAGGCCATCAGTAACGGCGTAGTGTGTTTAACGTGATGATAGGCTTGCGTCAGAAAAGCACGATAGGTTTCCAGGGTGATGTTGCCCTGTGCGCCTTGTTGAATCAAGGGCAAAGTCATTAAGGCGTTGCGCTCCTGCTCAGTGGCGCTCAATAATTGCTGATAAAAACTCATGCGGAAATTCCTTCATAAAGGGCGTTGATTTCTGCGGCATACGCGGCAGCAATCACATCGCGTTTTAAACGGCCATTGGCCGTCAGTTGTCCGTTTTGTGGGGTAAAGGGCTGCTTGGCATATATCACATCGCCCACTTGCGCATAATCAGGCAAGCCCTGATTCGCCCGTGCAATGCCTTGCGCCACTTGCGCCTGACTTGCCTGTGGTGCAAGCACCACCACCGCCACGTTATACGGCCTCGCTTCTCCAAACACACAAGCCTGTAACAATCCGGCCTGCTGAATCAATGTCGTTTCGACCCACTCTGGCGACACGTTGCGCCCGAATGAAGTAATAAACAGATTTTTTTTGCGGCCAGACAGGATCCAGTGACCTTCGGCATCCTGGTAGGCCAAATCGCCGGTCGGCAAGTAACCGTCCACATCAAGCGCTGGTTCAGTGATCGTCCCATCTGCCGCCATATACCCAGCGTAAATGGCTCCTTTGACCCACAACTCGCCGTGGCTATCCACGCGCAATTGCACGTGCGGCAAGGGCTGACCAATACTGCCGGGCTGATTGGCCAGTGGGGTATTCAGTGTGACCACCGAGGCACATTCGGACAAGCCATAGCCTTCGTATACCGGCAACCCCAGTGCATGTGCCTGTAACAGCAGCTCTGGCGCCACCTTGGCGCCCCCCACTGCGACAAAGCGCAACTGAGCCAGGGCCGACTGACCGGCTTGCAGGCAAGCCACCAGCGCACGCAACAACTCTGGAATCAAAATGGCCGTGGTGGCCTGGCTGGCTTGCAGGCCACGGTAGAGCTTGAAGATATCAAACTGGCTACCGCTAAAGCCAACGGCCTCGCAGCTGTAGACCACGACGGTGGTGCCAGAGATCAGGCTGGCATAAACGCCGGCGACATTTTCCAACAAGGTGGCCAGTGGCAACACGCAAAAATGGCAGTCATCGTGGCCCGGTTTGACCAGTGCCCGAATCGACCTGGCAACTTGCCACATGTGGTCTTCGCTCAGGCAAACGCCTTTGGGCGCGCCGGTCGTACCAGAGGTATAAGTAATTTTGGCCACAGGCGCCGCCCTGTCATGCGCCTGCACGCGAAGCACCGCGACCATTTTGTCGGCCACCTGCCATTCAGCAACTAGCGCAGCCTCGGGGAACAGGCCTAGCCAGACTGCGGGCGCATCGGTCAACACCAGGCTGACGCCTGCATCCAGAATGGCATGCTGCTTTTGCGTCGCAGAGAAAAAGGCGGGCACCGGTACATTGGTCCAGCCCGCCGCCAGTATCGCCAGATCCAGCACGATCCAGGCCGGGCTATTATCAAGCGCCAAGGCGACACTGGCTTGCGGTGTCAACGTCATCAACGCCGAAGACACGCGCGTGATTTCTTTGGCAAGGGCAGCATAGCTCAGTTGCGTCTGTGCGCCCTGTAAGGCAATCTGCTCGGGAACTTGAGCCGCCTGCGCTTGAATTTCGTTCAGTATCATGATCGGGGCTTATAAAGGATCAGCCACACCGCGAATCGCCACAATTTGCGGGATATGTTTGTAGTAGCTGCCCCATTTTGCACGTTCTTGCACGTCCAGACGATCAGGATTCGCCGCCGCTAATGGATACAAGTCTCGCCCGCCCTTGATCAGGCCATTTTGCAAACTGTGATGTGCGGTCGCAACGCCCCATGGTAAATTCATACTCAGGCTATGTTGAATCACATGCGCAATCAGCACGCCAGCATTACGCGGATTTGCCACCGCGAGGTTGCCAAAATAGGTGATTTCCTCACGTGCAATGTCGCGGCCAAGCTGGCGCGACATCAACTGCTCAATCGGCTCATCAATATACTGCTCGAGAAACAGGCGACCATGGGCGGCATGATGTAACCCAAAGGCGGCCATCAGCACACCATTGGCATCCCGTAAGGCCACCAGTTGCGGCATAAACTGGCTAACTTCTGCACCATACATCTGTTTAAACACCTCAGCAATAAAGGCCTCCACTTCCTGACGGCAGGGGGCCCCCTGCTCGACCAGGTGTCCAGTAATTTCATTGACCTGATACCGCTTGGCCTGGGCGAAGTCTCTCAGCTCATAGGCAGAGGCCGCGTGATAAAATGCTGTGTTTGGTTCTGAATGTAACATGTCAACCGTCTCGCAAAGAATGCTCTTGGGCTTTCATTTGCAATCCTTATGCCAGATCGATTTATACTTATAAATCATCATCTTAATCAAAAGCCACCCCGCGAACCCCTGCATATTTTGCAGACTATTGAATACTGTGTATTCAGCTTCTGCACATTTTGCAGAGGCTGATCGTTTATCATCTGGCGCAGCCCTGTCAAGGATACAGCGTTTTCCCAATGCAAATCAGTCGTTTACCTAAGTACTAACGTACGCGTACGGGAATGTGGCACACGGTTTGCATTTGATGTCCACGTTTTTGAAAACAAGAGACACACCTCCTGTTAATTGTGCGAATATGGATAAAAACAGGCATACACACTGAGCGATGAATACTCAAACAATAACGCAACCCTGGTTACCTGAACCGACTTTGGCCATGCTGTGGAAAGCGTGGCTACTCTCCGCCATGGTGATTGTCTGGCTGGCCAATGGCACAAGCATAGATCTCTATCTGGCCGACCAGCACTTTGACTTTGCACAACAGGCCTTTAGCCAAAAGCATGCTTTTTTTTACGAAACCATCATGCATGAATATGCCAAGCATCTGCTGACCTTGCTCTGGCTCACCCTGTTGTTGATCAGCAGTGTGCCGGAACGCTGGGTCGGCAAGCGGCTGACAGCCTCCATGCGATATAAATTACGCTGGATTCTTTTTTTGGCCTTGCTCAATGCGCTGCTGGTCTCTGGCCTCAAACAACAAATGCCACATGCTTGCCCCTGGGATGTTGTGCGTTATGGCGGCGAGCTACAGTGGGCGCCTACATTCAGCAGCCATGCCGGGATTGAAGAGGGACACTGCTTTCCAGCCGGACATACCACCAGTGGCGTATGGCTGTCGGCGCTCTGTTTGTTGTGGCTGCCGCAGGCCCCGCGTAAAGCCCTGCTGGTGGCGCTGTCTGGCCGGGCCGTTGGCTTAATGTTGGGTTGGGCGCAACAAGTCAGAGGTGCCCACTTTTTATCGCATACCCTGACATCGCTTTGGCTGATGTACAGTTGGCTATTGCTGGTCCTTACTTATACCAAGAGTCGTATTGAATGAAACTATTTGCAACCCTCAAGCGTGCTTTGCACGCACTGTTTACCCCCCAAATCTGCCTGATTTGGGCCGTCAGCCTGTGGTTGATGCTGACCAGCAACCATGCGCTGTTTAGCCATATCCTGAATCTTTACCCCTGGAACGGACACAATGCGGGCTTTATTATCAGCTTGAGCCTGTTTTTCACCTTTAGCATTACCTGGTGGCTCATGCTGTTGAGCCATGGCAAATCTGCCCGCTGGGTGTTGGCGGTGATTGTGTTGTCTGCCGCCTGGGCCGCGTTTTATATGGATGAATTCGGCGTGATTATTGACCATGTCATGCTGGACAATGCCGCCAAAACAGATGCACGTGAAGTGATGGGACTGTTATCGTGGGGCTTTTTCATCAAAATGCTGTTGCTGGGTGTGATACCGGCACTGGTATTGATCAAAACCGTGCCTGCCCGTTTTTTTGTGCGTGATGCGCTTAGCGTTCGCCTCAAACAGATTGGCCTGTTGATGCTGGGCATGGCCCTGGTAGTGATCCCCTGCAGTGCAGATTACGCGACCTTTATCCGCGAACACAAAATGGTACGCATGTATGCCAACCCCACCTTCTTTCATTACTCGCTGGTGAAGTGGGCCTCGAAAAAAGTGTTTACCCGCAGTATTACCGGCTTGCAGAAAACCGCAGTAGATGCGGTCAATGTAGGGGAGCCACGTCACCATGAACTGATTATTATGGTGGTTGGTGAAACCGCCAGGTTCGATCGCTTTTCATTGAACGGCTACCATCGGCTGACCAATCCCAGACTGAGCAAGGAAACAGTACTGAGCTTTAAGCAAGTGACGTCTTGCGGGACGTCCACCGCGGTGTCCGTACCGTGTATGTTTTCTTTGCTGACGCGCAAGCAATATGACGAGGAAAAAGCCTTGCATATGGAAAATGCACTGGACGTCCTGCAAGCGCATGGCGTAAGCGTACTTTGGCGTGACAATAACTCGGATTCAAAAGGGGTGGCGCTGCGCGTACCGTATGAAGATTTCAAATCACCGATACACAATCCGGTCTGCAATGATAACGAGTGTCGTGACATCGGCATGCTGAGCGGCCTAGACAAATTTGTCGCAAAAAACAAAGACAAGGATATTCTGATCGTGCTGCATCAGATGGGTAATCACGGGCCGGAGTATTACCGTCGCTATCCCGATGAATTCAAACGGTTTACGCCCGTGTGTAAAACCGGTCGCCTGTCGGAATGTACACAAGAAGAAATTGACAACTCTTACGACAATGCCATTTTATACACCGATTATTTCTTATCTGAAGTAATTCAGTTTCTGAAAAAATACGACACCCAACGTGAAACAGCAATGCTCTATGTCTCTGACCATGGCGAGTCATTAGGCGAACACGGGATTTACCTGCATGCGGCGCCCTACATGATTGCGCCGCAGCAGCAAACACATGTGCCGGCCATTTTATGGCTGGGGCAGCATTTTGACTATCAGCTGTCGCAAGTGACCCCTTATGAAAACTACCCGCTCAGCCACGACGATGTGTTCTGCACACTGCTCACCGCCTACGAGCTGAAATCAGAAGTGTGTCATGCCGAATTTAGCTGGTTGGCACAAAACCGTGAATTGATCGAGGAGCAAAGGAAGCACCTGATCCCACAACCGGGGCAGGCTGCCATCCCGGCAAACTAATTCGTATCACACCTGATTGTGGGCGCATCGGCGCTCACTTTGCCGGAGGACAGCCACAACACGGGTTTGACACGCTCATCCACATGGCAGGCATCAATATAGCCGACGGCGCCATCGGTTTCAGCCACGTAACGGATCATCGCTTCTTCGGATTGCACCGTGTAGGGCGGCTGCACCCCGTGGAAGTAAAGCCCGTTCCAGTAGTTGATTTGTGAGCGCGGCGTACTATGCAATACCCATTGTGAAAACTTGAGCCGCAGTGGGTGCTCACTGTGCAGATTGACAGGATGCAGCGCCTGCCCATGCTCGGCATACAGTTTCTTGCGCCAGAAAATCAGGCCCAGCTCATCGGCATGGATGCTGGGGGCCAGCCCTGCTTGTGCAGGCACAATCACGGCAATAGGACGGTTGTCGTCTGCCGCCTGTACGCTTGCCGCCATGAGCATCAGCATGCTCAGCAGACTGACGAGTCTACGCAGGCGATGATGTCTTTGCTGTAACAACATTAAAACATCACCGCAAAAGAGGTTACAAACCCGCGCGGCACATCGCTGTACTCCCCGCTGCCCCCAATAAACTCAAACTTGAGCAACTGGTTGGGTTTGACGCGCTTGGTCATGCCTAATACCCAGCGGTCTGCATTTTTGCTTTCCACTTCATGCAGCGTTTCCAGGCGGGTGATCCAGTACCACTCCTGACCTAGCGCATAGGCACTCTGCACGTAGCCGCCGCTGCCACCGTCATCGCCCGCCGTGGTTCTGCGCTCATACACTTCACCGCTAAACTCCCAGCGGTTGAGTTCAAGCAAAAAATCCAGGCCAAAGACATGATACGTGGGTGAGCCAGCATAGTTTTTCTGATAGCTCATCACATTGAGGCCCAAAGTATTTAAACCAGCATTGGCGCCGGTCAGGCCTAAAATGTTGTTGAAGGCGACGCGGGCTCCCATGACATCACGAAAGATGATTTCGTCGCCATCCTGATGCTGATCCTTGAGGGCTTCTGCATATACCTGATACTCAAGATCTACTTGCTTGACCGGCAAACTGCCAAACAACATGGCACCGTTGATGCCATAAGGGAACATGCGGCGCGTGACCAAGGGCCGGCTGGCGGTCCATACCAGCGGCGGCGCATGCAGTTGGTTCCAGCGTCCGGCAGGGGTTAGAAAACGTCCCAGCCTGACATTGGCTTTGTCATTCAGGTTGTAATCAAAATAAAAACGCTCGAGGTCAACGTAGCTTTTTTTGGTATTGACACCCTGATGATGGTCGTAAGAAAGCGGGTCTTCCAGCTCCAGCTCGCTAAAAAACTTGACGCGGCCCCCTTGGTCCCAAGTGGTGATCATACTGATTTGATTCAGCGTAAACTGGGTGGATTGCGTGCGAGGGACGCGAATGTCAGCACTGGTGTAGCCCCCCACATGAAACGCATTCCAGAATGCATCCAGGTCTTCGGCGGCCACCGGCTTGCATAGCATACTCAGGCTGATTACACTGAGCATGACTCGAATACTGAGCACAACCCGACTGAAGCTGTTTAACATATCTGACCCATGATGATCGTCCCGGCTAAAACCATTTGATGCGTATTTTCTCACATCTGCCGCGCTTGCAAACGCCACTCACCATCCGCAAAATGCTTTTAATTGTATTTTTGCTGGCGGGCCTGTTGCCGGCACTCATGATTAGCCTGATCAGTTTTTACCAGGCAAGGCAGGCGCTACGCGTAGAAATCAAGCACGACCCTCAAACCACCGGTAAAGCGGTTGCCGAGCACGTCGACCGGGTGTTGAACGAGCGTGTACAGAACGTCCGCAGCTGGAGCCAGCTTGGCATCATGCAAGACTTGCTGATAGAAGACATTGATAAACGCTTGTCGATGTTTTTGGCCGAGACGCGTAAAAGCTACGCCGAGCAATACCTCAGCCTGGATGTCATTAACCTCAAAGGGCATGTCGCAGCCTCCAGCGAACCCGCGCATATCGGCCAGCACCTGGCAATTCCGCCTGAGTGGATGCGGTTCCAGGATGATGACCAGGTAATCACGCTTTACCGGCTGGACCATCAGCAGCTCATGATTTCGGCCCCCATCCTGTCGCAGAATACCCTGCAACCGCTTGGCACCCTGGTCGTCACCTTTAACTGGCGCGTGATTGAAAATCTGCTCGACCATGCAGCCCAACACAGCACCGAGCTGGCCTTGTTTGATCAAAAATTAAACCTGTTGGCTCAATCCAGCCACTGGTCCGATCAACAGCATAGCCTGCATGCTCAGGCACCGCTGATCAGCCGCCTGCCGTTACAGGGCTGGCAGGTACATCTGAATAAAGATCACGATGAAGCCGTCGCGCCTGTGCATAGGCTGGGGATGATTTTATTGTGGTGCTGGGGGTGACGCTGGTCTGCTCCATCCTGCTGGTGCGCCCGATCGCGCAAAACATCAGCCGACCACTGGAAGCTTTGACCCGTTATGTACAACGCTTTCGCCAACTCGACGCCATTGCCCCGGTCTCCAGCGGGCCGGTCGAGGTGCAGTCCTTGCACCAGGCGTTTACCGACATGGTGGCAGAGCTCGCCGCCTCGGAGCAGCAACTGACACGCGCGGCCAAGCTGGCGGTGGTCGGTGAAATGGCAGCGGCCATGAGCCATGAAGTCCGCACCCCCTTGGGTATCATGCGTTCGTCCGCAGATGTCTTGTTACGCGAACCGAATCTTTCAGAAGATGGCCGAGAAGTGCTGGGCTTCATTATTTCTGAAACCGAGCGCCTGAACAAACTGGTCAGCACGCTGATAGACTCTGCCCGTCCGCGTGCGCCCAGTAAAATCCCGCTCGACCTGCAAGCACATTTGCAGCATGTGATCGCCCTGCTGCAGGCGCAGGCACAATCCAAACAATTGACCTTGTCGCTCTCTGCCTCAGCGGCCGTGGTGGTGGAGGCGGACCAGGACCAGATGACGCAGGTCCTGCTCAACCTGCTGATGAACGCCATCCAGATTTTGCCCAAGGGGGGCCACATCGCCCTCAGCTTGTGGTCAGATGCGACACATGCCCATATTTCGGTGGCAGATGATGGGCCAGGGGTGCCCCCTGCACAACAAGCCCATCTGTTTGAAGCCTTTTTTACGCAACGCGCGGGCGGCGTCGGGCTGGGCCTGGCGGTGGTCAAACAAATCATGGAGACCCACGGTGGTACAATCCAATACTCAACCAGCCCCTGGCATGGGGCGCAGTTTAACCTGACCTTGCCACTCGCAAACCCTTGATTATGTCCAGTCCACAACACACCATTTTAGCCGTTGACGATGAACCCCATATGCGCAGGCTGCTCGAAATCAGCTTGCGGCAAGCCGGCTACAAAGCGCTTTCGGCAGGCAACGGCCGCGAAGCGCTCGAGCTTGTCCAGCAACAGCAGATTGATCTGGTCGTGAGCGACCTGCATATGCCGGGCATGAGCGGTTTGCAGTTGCTTGAGGCCTTGCGCAAGCAATTTGAGCGCCTGCCATTCATCATGGTCACCGCCCAGGGCGAAATCAAAACCGCCGTCGAAGCCATGAAGCTGGGCGCCAGTGATTATATTTTGCGTCCGTTTGAGCTCGAAACATTGGAAATCGCGATTCAGAAGGCACTGGCAATCAACCGGATTCAACTGGAAAACTCGTTTTTCAAGGAGAGCAGACAACCCACGGTCACCGGCCTCATCGGCGACAGCGTGCCTATGCAGTCGCTGAAACAAATGATCCAGCAAGTGGCGCCGGAAAGAGCCACTGTGTTTATTGTGGGTGAAACCGGTACCGGCAAAGAGCTGGTCGCTAAAGCCCTGCATGATGCTTCGCCCAGAAAAACCGAATTGTTTGTTGCGGTGAACTGCGCAGCGATCCCGGCAGACATTCTTGAGTCAGAATTATTTGGTCATGAAAAAGGCGCATTTACCGGGGCGGTGAAAGAGCGTGTCGGCAAGTTTGAGCTGGCCAATGGCGGCACGCTGTTTCTGGATGAAATCACCGAAATGCCGATTCAACTGCAGTCGAAACTGCTGCGCGTATTGCAGGAGAATGTGGTGGAAAAACTGGGCGGCAACCGCCAAATCGCGCTTGATGTGCGCGTGGTGGCGGCGACCAACCGCGACCCCATGCAAGCCGTCAAAGAAGGCAAACTGCGCGAGGATTTGTATTACCGGCTCAACGTGATTCAACTGCAAGTGCCGCCATTGCGCGAGCGGGGGGAAGATGTCGGCTTGCTGGCAGCGTATTTTTTGGCTAAACGCCACGGCCAGCTCAGCGAAAGCGCACGCCTGTGTTTGCATCAATATCGCTGGCCGGGCAATGTCCGTGAGCTGGAAAATATTCTTGAACGCGCCGCGATTCTGGCAGGCAGCCAAACCATACAGCCCCAGCACTTACCGGCGGACATTGCGCAATCGCCCGGCCTTGGCCCGGCTTCGTCCACCGCCAATCTAGACACGTCCGCGACTCCGGTGGAAAACGACCTCTCGATTCCGCGTGCCACGGAAGCCATTGAACGCCGCTTAATCCTCAAGGCACTTGAAGCCTGCCAGGGCAACAAAACCAAAGCCGCCAAGCAGTTAGAGATTAGCGAGCGCTCACTGTGGAACAAACTGAACCAGTACGGCCTGCGTTAATCGGCCATCCTCAACCCTGAGCGGTCCACAAGTAGGCATCCATGGCCAGAATGCCATAGGTGGTTTCGGGCGTGTAGCGTTGCGCGGGTCCACACACCGTTCCAGGCGCCGTGCCCGACACACTGCCTGCGGCGACGAATAGCGGCATCAAATGATCTTCGGTGGGATGCGCTTGCCGTGCCCAGACACATTCATTGCGGTAATTGCACAGCGAGTCCCATTGCTGTTGCGCAATGCGTGCCGCCATCCAATCGGCAAATGCATGCACATAAGCCAGCGGGGGTACATTGCGATCTGCGCTAAAAAAATCCGATAAATTATGCGTGATGGCGCCTGAGGCGAGGATCAGGATATTTTGCGCATGCAGTGCTTGCAAGGCCTCACCCAGCGCAAACTGGGCAGCAGGCGAGCTGCGGCTCTGGATTGAAAGCTGGGTCACCGGAATATCGGCTTGCGGATACATGAGCATCAAAGGCACCCAGGCGCCGTGATCCAGCCCCCGGTCAGGATGCGCTTGTACAGGTAAATCATGCGCCTGCAGCAAAGCGAGCACTTGCTCCGCCAACCAAGGCGCGCCTGTTGCCGGATAGGTTTGCATGTACATGGCCGGGGGAAAGCCCGCAAAGTCATGCATGGTCTCTGGCTGGCTAGCCAGGCTCACCGTTGGCACACGCGTATCCCAATGCGCAGACACCACCAGGATCGCCTCAGGCCGGGGCAAACTGGCAGCAAGCGCGGCCAGCATTTCCCCGGTCGGGCCCGGCGCTAACGCCAGCGATGGCGCGCCATGCGAAACAAACAAAGTGCTCATATCAGCCTTGACCGCAACCTAGCGGCGACGATTATCAACACTCAACGCCCCTGGCCCGAACGCAACAACCATCAACAAGCCACCGACAATGGTCAGGTTTTTCAAAAACATGATCTGCTGGATTTGGTCTGCCATATTGTTGTGAAACATGAACGCGGTTGCCACGGTAAATACGGCAATCCCCGCTGCGGCCAGACGGGTTTGATAGCCAACCAGCAAGGCGATGCCCAGTACCAGTTCGACAAACAAGGCAATCGCATAAGCCACTTCAGGCATAGGCGCGCCGACACTTTGAATATAGCCGATGGTTCCGGCGGGATTAGCAGCTTTGCTCAAGCCACTGATGATAAAAATATGTGACAATAAAATACGGCCGGTCACACTGGCGGCAGATTGCAAAGCATTCATGGGTAGGCTCCTAAAAGCGTGTGCAGGGGAATCTGCCAGCACGCATCTGATTAAAAAAGTCGGGTTCATCCGGCTCACTGACAAAACGCATTGTATGCCCGCGCCATAGAAATGATAATTACCCTATAATGCGTAAAACTGTCTCATTAAAGTTGACAATACATGAGCTCTTTTGAAGATTTGCATTTCTTTGTCGAGGTGGTGAAGCATGGCAATTTCACCACCGCGGCGCAATCGCTGGGGATTTCCAAACAGCTGGTGAGCCGGCGCATTATTGCGCTGGAAGCGAGATTGGGCATGCGACTGCTGCAACGCACCACCCGCAAACTGTCTGCCACCGAGACCGGCAAAGTGTTTTTTCAGCGGGCGCAAACAATTCTGCAAGCACTGCATGAAGCGGAGCTGGAGGTCAGTAACCGCTCAGGCGATCTGCGCGGCCTGCTGAAAATTTCAGTGCCACTGTCTTACGCCAGCTTGCGCCTGGCGCCGGCTTTAACCGCATTCATGCAGCAACACCCGCAACTGGAAATCTGGCTGGATGCCGATAATCGGCATGTGGATATGGTCAGCGAAGGCTATGATATGGTGATACGCGTGACTGACCAGCCAGAGGAAGGCATGGTGGCACGCAAGCTGGAAGACGCCGCGATGTGCTATTGCTGCAGCCCGGCGTATATTGCACAGCATGGCATCCCATCGACCCCGCAGGCGCTGGCCAAGCATATTTGCCTCACCCATCGCGCCAGCGAGTGGCAGTTTGTCGAGCATGACCAGATCCACCGCATTCCCATCCAGCCCAGGCTCAAGTCCAACCACGGCGAAGTCTTGCGTGATGCTGCCCTGGCCGGGCTCGGGATCACCGGGCTGCCCGCGTTTTATGTGGCAGCTGACCTGCAAGCAGGCCGCCTGGTGGAAGTGCTGGCCGACTACCGGCGGCCGCAGGGGGGTATTTACGCCATGTACCCTTATCACAAACAGGTCTCAGCCAACACGCTGGCCTTGATTGAGCATTTGCGTCAATGGCTGCAAGCACCGCCTGCGGGGACAGCGATCACTGCGGCAACATAATGCGCTTGCCGCCATCCACACTGTAGCCGCCTGGACCAAAGGCAATCACAATCAGCAAACCACCGACGATGGTCATGTTTTTAAGAAACATAATGACTTGCAGCGGGTCGGCCATATTGCTGTGAGACACCAGCGCAGTGACAAAGGTAAACAGCGCAATGCCAGCCGCAGCCAGCTGTGCACGAAACCCCAGCAGCAAGGCAAGACCCAAGCCAAGCTCAACCACCAGCGCTACTGCATAAGCCAGCTGCGGCATCGGTAAATGCGCACTTTCGATATAGGCCAGCGTGCCCGCAGGATCCAGCACCTTGCCCACCCCACTCACAATAAACACCAACGATAACAACACACGCCCCAACAAACTGATCCAACGTTGCCGTACATTCATCTTGATCGCTCCTTATCATTATTTGGATTGCGCAAGCGTCGCCCGCCCCCATGACTCCACCGGCCAGTGCATTGCTGCAATCTTAACCCGCGGCGCAGCTCAAAACCGGATACCGGTGTATCACATTTGTTACTCTGCACCATTCAGCACAGAATTACCAGCACCCATTGACATTAAATAATTACAGTGTTAACTTAACATCGTTACATTTAATCTCATTGGTCAGCCATGCCCCCCAAGGTTAAGACAGAAGTCGAGAAGCAAGCGATCAGGATGCAGATCATGGATGCTGCGCGCGAACTGTTTATTCACCAGGGGATAGAAGCGGTCACCATGCGCGCGGTCGCCCAACGGGTAGGCTATACCGCCACCAGCCTCTATCTGTATTTCAGTGACAAAGAAGCCCTGATCCGGGCGGTGGTCGATGCCGATGTCCTCAAACTGGCGCAGTCGCTCAAAAGCACCTTTGAAATTCGCGACCCCTTGCAGCGATTTTTGCAATTTGGCCAACACTACATCGAGTTTGCACTGAAGTATCCCAATCACTACCGTATGATGTTCATGACGCCTCATCCACCTTTGGCCCCAGAACTGTCCAGCATCGAGCGTCACAACCCGGAGCAGGATGCTTACGCGCAGCTGATTGAAGTGGTGACCAGCGCCTGGCAGGCAGGCATCTTCCGGCCGACACTGACTGACCCGGTACTGATTGCGCAGACGGTATGGTCCGCCATGCACGGCCTCTGCGCCTTGCATATCAATATGTGTGATGACGCCTGGATCAACTGGCGGCCGGTGGAATCCCGCATGCAGGCCATGGTAAACATGTGCACGTATGGTTTTTTGAAAGCCCATACCCATGAATAACGCTCGCCTTTATTTACACAGCCTGGCCCTCATGACCGTGTTGAGCGGCTGCCAACCTGAGACAGAGGCGCCAGCTGCGCCTCGCCCGGTGTGGGTGATGACCATCGCAGACAGCGCAGTCGCAACCACCGCCCGCTACACCGGCGAAGTGAAGTCGCGCTATGAGTCGAATATTGGCTTCAGAATTAGCGGCAAAATCATTACGCGTGCCGTCAATGTTGGTGAGCTGGTTAAAAAGGGCAACTCATTGCGCAACTGGATCCAAGCGATACCCGTTTGAATGCCCAATCGGCCAGCGCCGAAGTGCAAACCGCACAGGCCAACCTGGCGCTGGCGCAAACTGAGCTGGCCAGACGCCAGCAACTTTACCGCCAGCAATTTATTTCAAAATCGGCCCTGGACAGCTACGAGACACAAGTGAAAACCAGTGCAGCGCGGCTAGAGCAGGCCAAATCGCAAGCCGCAGTCAGCCAGCATCAAACAGGCTACACCCAACTGCTGGCAGACCGTAGCGGTGCCATCGGCATGATACAGGCCGAGCCGGGACAGGTGGTGGCCGCCGGACAAACCATTGCCCGGATTTACGACTTGCAAACGCTGGAAATCCAGATTGCCGTCCCCGAAACCGTGATTGATACCCTGCACCCCGGTGATCAGGCCAGCGTAACGCTGCAGGGCCTGCCCCACGCCTATCAGGGCCGTATTCGCGAAATTGCGCCAGCAGCCAATAGCCAGACCCACGCCTTCTATCTGCGCATCCAGTTGCTGGATGCCGATGCCAAAATCAAACTGGGCATGACCGCAGACGTGCGCTTTTTATCAGGCGCCGCCAGACAAACTATCTTGGTCCCGAGCACGGCGGTCACCCAATTTGCCGACCATCCCAGCGTCTGGGTGATCGACGCGCAACAGCAGGCGCATCGACGTGCGGTGACCACCGGCAACGTCACTGAAGCGGGCGTAGAAATCACCTCTGGCTTGCAAGCCAACGAGACCATTGCCACCATCGGCGTGCACACCCTGACAGAGGGCATGCGCGTGCAAGCCGTCACTCCTGGCCCGGAGGTATTGCGCTAATGAGCGAACACACCACCCCAGCGCATAAAGCCGCCAGCCCCTTGCTGTCGCAGCGCTTCAACCTCTCGACCTGGGCCCTCAAAAACCAGGCCCTGGTGCTGTATTTCATTTTGCTGACCTTGCTCGCCGGCAGCCTTGCCTATACCCACCTCGGGCAATCAGAAGACCCGCCCTTTACCTTTAAAGTCATGCTGGTGCGCGCCAGCTGGCCGGGCGCCTCTGCGCAAGAGGTTGAGCAGCAGATCACGGATAAAATTGAAGAAAAACTGCAAGAAATCCCGTCCATCGATTACACCAGCAGCTATTCGCGCCCGGGTGAGTCGGTGGTGTTTATTGTCATTCGCGATAATACCTTCTCCGAAAAAATTCCCGAGCTCTGGTATCAGGTACGCAAAAAAATTGGCGACATCCGCCACACCTTTCCACGTGACCTGCAAAGCCTGACCTTTAACGATGAGTTCAGCGACGTCTATGGCAGCATGTATGCCATCACCGCCGATGGCCTCAACCCGCAACAACTGAAAAGACAAGCCGAATGGGTAAGAGCGCGTCTGCTCAAACTACCCGATGTGGAAAAAGTTGATTTGTTTGGTGAGCAACCACAAAAAATCATCATCGAAATTTCCAATCAAAAACTCACTTCCCTGGGCATCACGCCGGCACAACTGGTGCAAATCCTGCAACAGCAAAACAGTGTCGTTGGTGCCGGGACCTTTGATGCCGGCCCGGAAAGAATCCGCCTGGATGTCAGTGGTCGCTTGCAAACACTGGAGAATTTACGCCAGTTTCCGATTCGGGCAGGGAATCAGAACCTGAGGCTGGGCGAGATTGCCACCATTAAACGCGGCTACGCCAATCCGCCGGCAGAGCGCATTCACTTCAATGGCACGCCCACCTTGCTGATCGGGGTCAGCATGCAGGCCGGCGGTGACGTCATTGCCTTGGGCAAGGCCATGCAAAGCACCATACGCAGCGTGCAAACACAATTACCGGTCGGCGTGCAATTGCATCTGGTCACCTCGCAGCCCGAGATCGTGCAACACTCGGTGCATGATTTTGTCCGCTCCCTCATTGAAGCCTTGCTGATTGTGCTGGCGGTAAGCCTGCTCTCCCTGGGCTGGCGGACCGGCATTGTGGTCGCCGTCGCCATCCCGATTGTGCTGGCCGGGACATTTCTGCTCATGGACTGGTTTCAGATTGGCCTGCACAAAATTTCGCTGGGCGCTCTGATTTTAGCGCTAGGCTTGCTGGTCGATGATGCGATTATTGCGGTCGAAATGATGGCGGCCAAAATGGAACAAGGCTGGGAGCGTATGCAAGCCGCTTCGTTTGCCTTCACCTCTACCGCCATGCCCATGCTGACCGGCACGCTGGTTACAGTGGCAGGCTTTCTGCCGATTGCCACCGCGGTCTCCTCAACCGGCGAATATACCCGCTCCATCTTCCAGGTCTCGGCCATTGCACTGAGTCTGTCCTGGATTGCCGCGGTGATTGTCGTGCCCTTTTTAGGCTATCACTTGCTGCCAGATGCCGCCGCACATGCCCAACCTTCACTCTGGCGCCAGCTCAAGCATAAACTAGGCTTTAAAAGCGATGATCAAGAAGCGAGCGCTCACAACGAAGAGACACTGTATGCGACGCCGTTTTACCAGCGCCTGCAAGGTACGGTCAGCTGGTGTGTCCAGCATAAGGGCCTGGTGATTCTGGCAACCATTGCCTTGTTTGTGGTTGCCATGCTGAGTTTTGGCAAAGTACAGCAACAGTTTTTCCCCGACTCGACCCGCCTCGAAATTGTGGTCGATTTGCGTCTGGCCGAGAATGCCAGCGACCAGTCCACCGAAGCGGCCGTGACCAAACTCGAGCGCTGGCTCAACGATTGGCAAGCAAAACATGGCAAGGTGGAGAATGTCGTGTCCTACCTGGGCTCAGGTGCACCCCGCTACTACTTGCCGCTAGACGTGCAATTGCCACACCGCGCCTTTGCCCAACTGGTGATTTTGACTAAAGACCTGCAACAGCGTGAAGCCTTGCGCACAGATCTGCTGAACTTGTTTCAACACGATTTTCCACAACTCCGCGCCTCGGTATTGCGGCTGGAAAATGGGCCACCCGTCGGCTTTCCGGTGCAGTTCCGCGTCGACGGCAAAAACCTGAAAGCGATCCGTGAGGTGGCGCACCAGATTGCAGACGCGATGCGCGCCAACCCGCACCTGATCAATGTGCAACTGGGCTGGGAAGAACCGAGCAAAGTGATCCACATTGAGGTGGACCAGCACAAGGCGCGCCTGCTCGGCATCCATACACCAGACATCGCGCAGTTACTCAACACGCAGTATTACGAACAAGTGGTCAGCGAGTTCAGGGAGGCGAATGAGCGCATAGACCTGGTCATGCGTAGTCCGGTCGATGAGCATGCGCAACTGTCGCAAATCGGCCAATTAACAGTATTAAGCCAGAATGGCGAGCGCGTGCCACTGGCGCAGGTGGCCACCATTGAATATGGCTTTGAAGAAGGCGTGATCTGGCGTCGCAACCGCGTGCCTTCGCTCACGGTGCGTGCACATTTGCGCGGCAAAATGCAGGCACCGGTGGTCTCCGGCCAGGTGCAACAAGCCATTGCCCCGATTTTGCAGCACTTGCCGGCAGGCGTCACCGTAGAAACCGGTGGCGCGATTGAAGAGTCCGCCAAAGGCGCCAGCTCGGTGGTCAAAGGCGTCCCGCTGTTTTTGGCCGCCGTATTCACGTTGCTGATGCTGCAACTGCGCAGCTTGGCTAACGTCTTTCTGGTGGTATTGACCGCACCCTTGGGCATGATAGGCATTAGCTTTGCCCTGCTGATTTTTAATATGCCGTTTGGCTTTGTCGCCATGTTGGGCAGCATTGCGCTCTCCGGCATGATCATGCGTAACTCTGTCATTCTGGTCGACCAGATCAATCAGGACATTGCCGAGGGCGCCTCGCTGGAGCAAGCGGTGGTGCAATCAACCGTGCGCCGCTTCCGGCCGATTGTACTGACGGCCGCTGCGGCCATTCTGGCCATGATTCCGCTGACGCGCAGCGTGTTCTTCGGGCCGATGGCAGTCGCGATTATGGGCGGGCTGGCCGCCGCCACCTTGCTGACCATTTTGTTTGTGCCGGCACTATACGCGTTCTGGGCCCGTTTGACCGACAGAACCATGCAATCATGGCGCAATCAATGATAGGGCGCGATTAAAAAATTTCGACGCCGCATAGATTGAATAGGTAAGGTGCAATTTTTTATGCGCAACGCAGTATCGCAACGAAAGTTGAATGAATAGAAGTGCCCTATAATGTTTTTTCTCTTTAACCGGATAGTGGGATTCAAAAATGACAGACCAGGCAACCGCACGTTTTAACATGATTGAGCAACAAATCCGCACCTGGGAGGTGCTGGACCCGCAAGTATTGGCCACGCTGAGCAACACGCCGCGTGAGGCATTTGTGCCAGACGCCTACCGTGGCCTGGCGTTTGCCGATATTGAAATCCCGCTGGACATGGGTCAGCACATGCTGAGCCCAAAAATCGAAGGGCGTTTTTTGCAAGCGCTGCAACTGCAAGCCAAAGACAAAGTGCTGCTGGTCGGCGCAGGCAGCGGCCATCTGGCCGCACTGATGGCGCAACACTGCGCACAAGTCACTGCGCTGGAGATATTCCCCGAGCTGTGTGCGCTGACCGCGAAAAACCTGGCCAAACAAGGCATCCAGAATGTACAGCTGATTGAGGCCGATGGTCACAATGGCTATGAAGCCAAAGCGCCTTATGACGCCATCGTGTTTACTGCCTCCAGCCCGGTTGAGCCCGAAGGCGTGCGCTACCAGTTGAGCATTGGTGGCCGTATGCTCATCGTGCTGGGCAAAGCCCCGGTCATGCAGGCGACGCTGGTACAACGTCTGGCCGAGCACAGCTTCAAACAAGACGTCCTGTTTGAAACCAGCCTGACTGAAATGCAAAACGCCCCCCAGGCCCTGGCCTTTACTTTTTAACACCTCATGTCTGTTTAATGCCTTATGTCTAGCCCTGCCTATTTGAGAGTAGTGATGCTGATTGCCAGCCTGTGGTGGTCGGCACACGCCAGTGCTGCCGCGCAAAGCCTGGTAGACATTTATCAGGAAGCCCTCGCCAGTGATCCGGTGCTGGCCTCGGCGGGCAGTGCCAATCAGGCTGCGCAAGAAGTGATAGAACAGGCCAAAGCTGGCTACCGTCCTTCAGTGAATTTCACGGCGGGCGCGAATGCCAACCGCACCGATTTAAAAATCGTCGGTAGCCAGGCGCCCTTCCCCGGCGGGCGCAACAACTACGAAGCTTATCAGGCACAGCTACAAGCCAGACAACCGCTTTTCCGCAAAGAGGCCCTGGAGCGCATAGACCAAAGCAAGGTGCAGGTGAGCATCGCTGACAAGCAATATCACCTGGCACAACAAAACCTGATGTTACGCACCACGCAGGCCTATTTTGAGGTGCTGCTGGCGCAAGACCGCAACATGCTGATCACCGCGCAAAAAGAAGCCATTCAGCGCCAGTTGCAACAAGCCAAGGCCAATTTTGAGGTGGGCACCACCACCATTACCGACGTCAATGAAGCGCAAGCGCGCTATGACCTGATCGTGGCGCAAGAACTGGCCGCACTCAATGACATTGATATTGCCAAACGCAGCCTGCAGGCGATCACCGGCAAATTGCCAGAACGCCTGGCCAGTGTGCGCGAAGATATCCAGATCAGCCCCAGCCTCAAGCCCATGCAAGAATGGCAAGAGGTCGCCCATGCCAGCAACCTGAATATCCAGATTCAGCAAGAAACGGTACAGGTGAATGAAAAAGATATTGAAATCGCGCGCGCCGGGCATTACCCCACCGTAGATGCCGTCGCCAACTATCAGGACAGCTACGCCAATGGCGGCCAGTACGGGTTTGGTGCCGATCTGAAAAGTGCCAGCATAGGCGTGGAAGTCTCTGTGCCGCTCTATCAAGGGGGGGCCGTGAATTCACGCGTGCGCCAGGCCGCCTACAATCGGCAAAAAGCCCTAGATGACTTGCAAAACGTCATGCGCCAGACCACCCTGGAAACCCAACGTGCCTACCTCAACCTGAACACCAGCATCGCGCAGGTAAAAGCGCTTGAGCAAGCGCTCAAGAGCAGCCAAAGCCAGCTCGACTCCACCAAGCTCGGTTACGAAGTCGGCATACGCACCAGCGTAGATGTACTCAACGCCCAGCAGCAATATTACAGCGCCAACCGTGACTTATTGCAGGCCCGCTATAACTACCTGGTGAATATCATTCGCCTCAAAACCGCCAGCGGCATCGTCTCCGAAGCCGACCTGCAAGATATCGACCAACAACTCGCCAAGAGATAAGCCCATGAAGCCAGTCATTGCCACCACAGATGCCGTTTGGATGCTGATTGATATACAAACCCGGCTCTGTGACGCGATGCAACCTGAGCCCATGGCCGCCGTCATCAAAAACATCCAGCGCCTGATTCAAGGCGCCCAGCTCCTGAATATCCCGCTCTGGGTGACTGAACAATACCCGGAAAAACTCGGCGCAACCCTGCCCGCGCTGCAAACCCTCTTGCCCGATTACACCCCTCGCACCGCAAAACTCGCCTTCTCCGCCTGGCACGAGTCCAGCTTTCAGGAATCCTCCGTCAGCGTCGCCCCGCAAGTCGTTCTGTTCGGGCTTGAGACCCATATCTGCGTGCTGCAAACCGCGCTGGATGCACTGGCCGCAGGCAAACAAGTGTTTATCGTGGAAGACGCCGTCATCTCACGCAATGAGGCCAACCGCAACAATGGCATCGAGAGAATGCGTAATGCCGGTTGCATCATCACCAATACAGAGTCCATGCTGTTTGAGCCCATGCAAGGCGCGACGCATGCGCAGTTCAAGGCAGTCTCGGCACTGATTCGGTAAGACATCACCACACTCATATTTTATTGATTGGCAAAAACTCCCTCGTGCGGTAATCATCGCCCTTAATTACCGCAAAATATGCGGTAATTATTGACGCTCGCTCCACCCCATGTCATGATCACCGCATGACTAGCGGTGATCATCAAAAATATCTCTGGCAATCGGCAGACTGGCCGCACTGGACATTTGTGTCTGCAACCCTGATGCCGCTGTTATCGGAGGCCAACCTGGCGCGCGGCAAGTTACTGGGTGCCATCCAAACCTTGGGATTTACACTCGCCGAAGAAACCAGTTTGCGTACGCTCACCAACGACGTGGTTAAATCAAGCGAAATCGAAGGCGAACATCTGAGCAACGAAGTGGTGAGATCATCCCTTGCAAGAAAACTAGGGCTGAATATTGGTGGCCTGCTGCCATCGACTAGACAAGTCGATGGTGTCGTGGAAATGATACTAGATGCCACGCAAAATCACGTGCAACCACTGACGCATGCACGCCTGTTTGGCTGGCATGCCGCACTCTTTCCTAACGGTTATAGCGGTATGCATCAAATTACAACCGCAGCCTATAGAACCGATGCAGACGGCCCCATGCAGGTGGTCTCCGGCGGTATAGGGCACGAAACCGTACATTATGAAGCGCCACCTGCGAAAATCATCGCTGACGAAATGCAGTTGTTTTTAGACTGGTTTAACCAATCACCAGACACAGATCCATTGCTCAAAGCAGGACTGGCACATCTGTGGTTTGTCAGTTTGCATCCATTTGAAGATGGCAATGGCCGCATTGCCCGTGCCATAGGCGATATGGCTTTGGCAAAAGCCGACCAATCAACGCAACGTTTTTATAGTTTATCCACGCAGATACAAGTGGAGCGCGAAGACTATTATTTGCAACTGGAAATGGCGCAAAAAGGCACCATGGACATTACAAACTGGCTGCACTGGTTTTTAAGCTGCCTGCTTCGTGCTATACAACAGGCCAATCAAGACCTCAAAGGTGTCGTCTATTTAACACAAGTCAGCCAACGCAGTCCCAACGGCGCGCTGAATGAGCGGCAAATCAAAATGCTTGATAAGCTCATGCACAATTTTGAAGGCCACCTCACCACTGGCAAATGGGCAACTTTGACCAAATGTTCAACTGACACCGCTTTACGCGACATTACCGAACTGGTTTCCATAGGGGTGCTGGCCAAAGCGGGTGAATCTAAACGGGCAGCGCACTATGTGTTGACCTGGGAATAAGCATTTGCAAACGAGGTTATTAATGAATCAAATCGAATGGAATGACTTCACCAAGGTTGAGTTACGTGTTGGCAGGGTGATTTCGGCAGAAGTATTTGCAGAAGCGCGCAAGCCAGCCTACAAACTACACATCGACTTTGGCCCAGAGATTGGCCTGCGTAAATCCAGCGCGCAGATTACAGCGCATTACAAGCCAGAAAATCTGATCGGCAAACTAGTGGTCGCCGTGGTTAACTTTCCGCCCAAACAAATCGGGCCATTGTTGTCAGAATGCCTGGTGACGGGTTTTCATGATGCAGAGGGAAGAGTGACTTTATGTGTGCCGGAACATGCAGTGCCTTTAGGCACGAAGTTACTTTAAAATAAAAATAGCAACTTCAGGCGATCTACATTTAGACACATGTATAAAATTGGTAGATATTTAAGTACCATGTAAAGATCGTTACGCACCAAATTGATGCTACCTCTAGATCAGACCCATAAAATCTATTTTTAACTCAGGCATTTACATTAAATGGATGTTTCTAAAGATATTTTTAGTTTACTAACCCAGCTTATGCCTGGTTTTATAACAGCTTGGGTGGTTTATGGCCTAACTACTTACTCTAAACCAGCACAATTTGAAAGAATCGTTCAAGCACTTATATATAGTTTCATTGTTAAAGCCTTAGTATCCCTTTGTAAAATCACCCTTCTGTATGCTGGTAAATTTATTCAATTAGGTTATTGGGAAGAGTCTACAGAGTTATTTGCTTCAGTCAGCATAGGCATCATTCTGGGGGTAATACTCTCCTTCTTTATGACAAACGACTGCTTTTTTTCCCTTGCGCGTAAATTGGGCCTTACAACTAGAACTGTATTTCCTTCTGAATGGTATGGTGCATTCGCAGCTGGTGAACCCAAATATATTGTTTTACATATTGATGGCGAGCGACGAATAATGGGCTACCCTATTGAATGGCCATCAGAACCATTAAATGGACACTTTCGCCTAATCGATGCAGCTTGGCTCTTAGCAGATAATACTGAAGTATCATTAGCTCAAAACGAATCCATTCTTATACCAGCAAAACAAGTTGAAATTGTGGAACTACTTAAGATTGCAAAGGAAAATCCAAATGGCTCAAAAACTCCCCAACCCCCTTCCGCCACATCCACCAGCTCATCGTGCGCCAACTCGAGATAATATTCGAGGCAACGTTAACCCCCCTACAACAGGTTCAAGACCACCGCCACCGCCACCGCCACCTGCAAAAAGATAGTTAAATATTTTTTGCCACCATACAAAATAAAAGTTGAGATCATTTATGAGTTGGGTACTAAGTAACCAGACAAAAGCCAAGCAATTAGAACGTTTTTTCCAAAACCGAAAAATTGATTATTTGCAGCCTGGATTCTGTGACTCAGCAGCTTTTTTGAATGCAGAAACTAAAGATCCCAGAATTCTAGAAGCATATGCTAATTATGTCGAAACTCGCTCTTATACAGACACCTATTTGATGAGCGCAAGACGTAAAATTGAAATAACCGCGGAAGCACTACGCCGCGTGATCGAACAAGATGGCCGATTAGGTGCATGTATTGATGCTAGTGGCATGTTGAGCCGTATGCTTGATCGCTTAGGGGTTTGGAATTACATCGCAAAGAGCTGTATGTCTACGCGCTTCGAACCAGCTACCAATGTTGAAAATATGTTTTTTTACGGCGTAGACGAAACTAGACTAGGAGCACCGCATGCCATTGTAGTAGCACCTCCGTTTTACGTTGTAGATATAACAGCAAAATATCAGATGTACCCTGGAGAACAGGGTAGGTTTATCCCACCAAAAATTTTGCTCGATACCTTTGTTCCGGCTCAATGGTCTTTAGAAGACTTAGTAGCTCCAGAAATTCGACTACGGGTTAATAGTATGAATATTCCTTTATTAAATTTTATGAAACAGAAGCATCCCAATATGTTAGAAGTAATATCCAAACTTCCTCCACGTCGATTTGTCCCCGCCTCCGAGGCAGAGGTTAAGTTGGACTATATTTTAGTGGCAGCTAGCGGTGTTATCGAGGATTTAGAGGGTATGACAGGATATAAACCATGTAATCGGTTAGCGTCTGAGATATTCAATGAAGACGTCCTGCCTGCAATCTCCTCACTTACATAACCGAATACTTTAGAAGTTAAAGATATCTGAAACGTATTTTGGTTATTAGTCTCAATGGGTGCAGGTTCCACGCTTTTACCAACTGCTTCAACTATCTATCTAGGAATAATATGCACCTTCGCATGCGTCACACCCGTCTGTGACGAGATCTCATTCACACAAGCTTCCACTTCAGCAATTTTTCCTTTCAGAATCACCGTCTCCATGCAGTTGTCGTGATCCAAGTGCACATGTTGGGCAGTGATAATCACGTCATGGTGGTCGTGTTGTAGTTGATTCACCCGGCTGGCGAGCTGGCGTTCGTGATGATCATACACATAACTGAGCGAGGCGACGCATTCAGCTTCCGCGTGATCGGCATCTTCAATTACCGCTTCATCGAGTGCTTTACGCACGAGGTCACGAAAAGCTTCTGAGCGGTTGACGTAGGCCCGCACGGCGACCAGTTGGTCAAAGGCGTCGGCCAGGTCGTCTTCCACCGAAATTGTAATGCGTCGCATAGATCATGCTCCTCGTTAGAACTGATAGGTGAGTGTCAGCCGTGCAGCCCTTGGCTCTACGGGGTGAAAGTGAATATCGCTGACCGGTGCAGCCTCCCCTTTGAGTTGTGATTCGTAGTAGTAGTCGATATCACTGGCTTTGCGGTTAAACAGGTTAAATATGTCTAACGTCATGGTGGTTTTCGGGTTAAACCGGTAACCGAGACGGGCATAGGTGAGCAAGGTGGCGTTTGACTGGACTGTATTATCTGCCACCAGTGGCCGTGGGCCAAAGTAGCGGAATTGCATGGCGCCGAACCAGTGACCCCATTGGGTCACGGTGGCGCCTAGTGAGGCCACTTTATTGATGGATCCGGGAATAAAGTGGCCTGGGTCATTGGGGTCTTGTTGGGTAAAGCGTGCTTTGGAGAGCGCAATATCCATATCCAGCAGTAACCAGTCATTGACCACATAATGGTTGTTCCACTCCACGCCATAGCGACGGCTGGCCAGGCTGGGTTCGGTTTCACCAGCGTCACCGACAAAGACCAGCTCAGAATCAATATCCAGTTGCCACACCGCCAGCGAGCTTTGCAAGCCGGGCATCCATTCGCTGCGGATGCCTACTTCACTGCCACGGGTGCCGACCAGGGGCGTGACGGGTGAGGCTGGGTTGCCATCGGGCAAGCGGGTTTGCGTGGTGCCGCGGGCATCGTTACTGTGAAAGCCCTTGCCGAGATTATAGAAAAATTCGGTATGGGCCCACGGCCCGAAAATCACAGAGAATTTTGGCGAGACGATGCCGTCACTGACACGGCCTGAATTACCCTGAAGTGAGCTGTTCACGTCGAACTGGTAGCGGTCATAACGCAGGCCAGCGACCGTGCGCAGTTTGTCGTGCCACCAGACGGTGTTTTCGGCATATAGGCCGGCGCTGCTTTCTTCTACTTTGTCTGAGCGGATCAACGACCAGCGCTGTTTTTGTGCCGTGTTGTATAGCGCAACCGGTGACAGTTTGTCGTAACGCGTCTGCAGCCCCAGCTTGTTTTCGACAGGCAGGCCAGCAAGCTCACCGAGCCAGGTCTTACTGAGATGAGCCCCCAGCATGGTGCGTTTTTCACTTTGGTTAAACTGGTCGCCATTGACCGGATCATTGAGAAAGTAGGTGAAATTGCTATATAAATCGAGCGCAGAGCGCACGGCATAGGCATTGATTTGCCAGCCGCCTTGCGCGTCACGGTGCTGCTTGCTAAACGACAGGCTGTAACGCGATGAATCACCGCCATCGGTCGGGTCTATGGCATCAAAACGGCTGAGCTGCCCGGCCTGGACGGCGCGCAGCGGGATCTGGTCGGTGCTGTTCCAGCGGTTGTGATAGGCCATGGCGGTCAGGCTCATGTTGTCGTGCGCATCCCCTGTACTAAACCGCAGGACGCCATTGTATTTTTTGACGCCTTCGGCCACTTGCCAGGGGCCGTCATAGCGATTGAGTTCCAGCGCATAGAGGAGCTGGCCGTTGTGCATGGCCTGCGAATCTGCCACCAGCATACGTTGATAGTCGTAACTGCCCAGCGTGAGACTGGCGATGCCTTGCGGCAGTCGATTGACCAGGTGCAAGTGCGCAGCACCGGCAGAGGAAAAATCCCCCTCCTCTGCTGAGTAAGTGCCTTTTTTATAGTGGATATGGCTGACCAGCTCGGGGATCAGGAAATTCAAATCGGTGTAGCCTTGGCCATGTGCATGGGTGCGCATATTGACTGGCATCTCGTCCACATAGGTGGCAAAGTCGGTGCCGTGATCAAGGTTAAAGCCGCGCAAAAAATACTGGTTGGCTTTGCCACTGCCACTGTGCTGGGTGACGATCATGCCGGGGACAAATTCGAGCACCTCTCCCACCCGTGAAATGGGCCGGTTTTGAATCAGGCTGGCATTCACCCGCCCCTCGCTGGCGGCATCGGACGAACCGACCGCGTTGTCATAATGCGCACGCACGGGCACTTCATCGAGCGTGAGCGCCTCACTGGCGACACTCAACCGGAAGATCAGTGCCGCAACCAGGCCGATACTTAGCCGTATGATTTTTTTGTTATTTTTCATACGGCGGCATTATGCGCGAAAGCAAGGTGACACCCTATAAGTAAATTAACGCAAGACGCGGTGCGCTGACGCCAATAAAAAAGCCCGCTGGCGCGGGCTTTTTTAGATCAGAGCGGGCAACTTATTCAGCTGCTGGCGCTTCTTCCCTTGCTGGTGGATCGATCAGGGCTTTCATGCTCAAACGCACTTTGCCTTTGTCGTCCAACTCAACCACTTTCACTTTCACAATGTCACCCTCTTTGAGGTAATCGCTGACCGCTTTCACCCGTTCGTGGGCAATTTGTGAAATGTGTACCAGACCATCTTTACCTGGCATCAAGGTCACCACTGCACCGAAGTCCAGAATCTTGACCACTGGGCCTTCGTAGATCTGGCCGACTTCTACCTCGGCAGTGATCTGCGCGATACGGCGTTGGGCTTCAGCGCCTTCGTCCGCATTGGTGCACGCGATCTTCACGGTACCGTCATCTTCGATGTCGATGCTGGTGTTGGTTTCTTTGGTCAATGCCTGAATCACGGCGCCACCTTTACCGATCACGTCACGGATTTTGTCCGGATTGATCTTCATGGTGATGATACGTGGGGCAAACTGTGACATTTCGGTGTTTACGCCAGACACGGCTTGTTTCATCAGGCCCAGAATGTGCGCGCGGCCTTCTTTGGCTTGTGCCAGAGCCACTTGCATGATCTGTGCCGTAATACCAGTGATCTTGATGTCCATTTGCAGGGCAGTCACGCCTTTGTCGGTACCAGCCACTTTAAAGTCCATGTCACCCAGGTGATCTTCGTCACCCAGAATGTCGGTCAGCACCGCAACGCGGTTGCCTTCCTTGATCAGACCCATGGCCACACCAGCCACGTGGGCAGTCAATGGCACACCGGCGTCCAGCATGGAGAGGCAGCCACCACAGACAGACGCCATGGAGCTGGAACCGTTAGACTCAGTGATCTCGGACACCACACGCAGGGTGTAGTCGAAGTCTTCTTTCTTAGGCAATACGGCTTTCAATGCGCGCTTAGCCAAGTTACCGTGGCCGATTTCGCGACGTTTTGGTGAACCGACACGACCCGTTTCGCCAGTGGCGAACGGAGGCATGTTGTAGTGCAGCATGAAGTTTTCGTAGTATTCGCCAGCCAGTGCGTCAATGATTTGCTCATCTTTGCCTGTACCCAAGGTGGTCACGACCAATGCCTGTGTTTCACCACGGGTAAACAGCGCAGAACCGTGGGTGCGTGGCAATACGCCGGAACGGATGGTGATCGGGCGCACGGTACGTGTGTCACGGCCATCAATCCGTGGCTCGCCGTTCAAAATCTGGCTACGCACGGTTTTCGCTTCCAGCTTAAAGAACTCGTCTTTAATCTTGTTGGCTTCTAAGGTAGAGGTTTCTTCAGTGATCAAGGTACTCATGACGCGGGACTTGATTTCGTCCAGCTTGGCAGAGCGCTCACCTTTGGATTTGATTTTGAAGGCGGCGTTGATGTCTTCAGCAGCAATCGCTTCCACTTTTGCAATCAGCGCAGTGTCTGGCTCTGGTGGAGTCCAGTCCCAGGCATCTTTACCGGCTTCAGCCGCCAGTTCGTTGATCATTTTGATCACAGGTTGCATTTGCTCGTGACCGAATACAACCGCACCCAGCATCACGTCTTCTGGCAATTCTTTGGCTTCGGATTCCACCATCATCACAGCGGTTTCAGTCGCAGCCACGACCAAGTCCAGCGCGGACTCTTTCAGTTGTGTCGCCGTTGGGTTCAAGACGTATTCGCCATTGATATAACCCACTTTGACCGCACCCATTGGGCCGTAGAACGGGATACCTGCCAGCGCAACCGCAGCAGACGCACCAATCATGGCCGGGATGTCAGCATCAATTTCTGGATCCAGGGACAACACGGTCGCCACAATCTGCACTTCGTTATAAAACGCATCCGGGAACAGTGGACGCATAGGACGGTCGATCAAACGTGCCGTCAGGGTTTCTTTTTCGCTAGGACGGCCTTCACGTTTGAAGTAGCCGCCTGGAATGCGGCCAGCCGCATAGGTTTTTTCCTGATAATCCACAGTCAATGGAAAGAAATCCTGACCTTCTTTGACTTCGGTTTTTGCAGTTGCAGCCACCAGGACTACTGTATCGCCATAGCTCACCATGACGGCGCCATCTGCCTGGCGTGCGACTTCCCCGGTTTCAATGGTCAGGGTATGCGCACCAAGCTGGAGGCTTTTTCTCGTAATTTCAAACATTGTTTTTCCTTTATCTACCATGGCTATTCACTACCTAATAGCCAATCTCAACAATGAAAACCAGACTGCCAGTGCCGGCACTCCACGCATGTACATAGCATTGTGCGCGACAACTGACGCCCGGTTTCCCGATTTGCGGTGACTTCCATCAGCACGCTTTTTGTACAAACCCTGCACAAAACGCACTCACAGAAGCCACCCCAGTTGGTGATATGAAAATCCCGAATATCAGCAATCTCAGGATTTTTAAAGCAAAAAAGCCGAGGCAGTCACCATGCCATCGGCTTTTATTTCGTTAAAAGTGAACTGGATTAAACGTCACTTTTAGCCAAATTATTTACGCAGGTTCAAGCGCTCGATCAGCGTTTGATAGCGGCTAACGTCTTTACCTTTGAGGTAGTCGAGCAAACGACGACGCTGGCTGACCAAAGCCAACAGACCACGACGGGAGTGGTTGTCTTTTTTGTTGGATTTGAAGTGCTCGGTCAGGTAGCTGATACGGTATGTCAACAAAGCCACTTGTACTTCTGGGCTCGCTGTATCGTTAGCACTGCGTTGAAAATCTTTAATGATTTTTGCGGATTGTTCTGCGGTAATCGCCATCTTTATTTTCCTTGAGTTAGCGTCAATATCGTCGCAGCCAGACAACCCATTTGCCTACCGCACCGACATTCAATTTACACGAAACGCGCATTATAGCGGCAAGCGCCAACCTTGCATAGGTTTTTATCACATTAAGTTTCTGTTTTTATGAATTAATTTAAATATCGCAGCTCATTGAAGGCTCTATAAAAAGTCATCATAAAAATCGGCAGCAGCCGGCACCGCACCGCGAATGCCGCAAATGGAGGCGGCGAAACTGGCCGCGCGGGTCAGGATGGTGGGGCGTGACCAGCCCGCCAGCAAGCCGCGAATCACCACCGAGGTATAAGCATCGCCAGCGCCTACACTATCGACAAATGCCGTGCTCAATCGCACCGGCGGCACGCGAAAGCCCTGACCAAACCGGTCCAGCCAGAAACTGCCCTCTTCACCACAGGTAACAAACATTTCAGTCAAGCCACACACCATCAACAAGCGCCGGGCCAGCTCATTCACATCTGCCGCACCCGGCAGTCCAAGCAATTTACAGACTTCTGGCAACTCTTCATGATTGATTTTGAGAATATCGGCGGCCTGCAAGGCCATGCGTACGCTCTCCGCGTCATACCATGGCGCACGCAGGTTGATGTCGCACAGCACCGTGGCGGGCTGGCACAGCGCCAACCACTGCGTGGCAAGCGCCTGCATGGGCGCATGGCGCAAAGCCAGTGACCCGAAATACACCAGCCTCGGGGGATGTTTCAAGGTGAGCGCCTCGACAGGCGGCCATTGCAGGTCATCATAGGCCTGCTGATCCAGAATCTCGAAGCGATGACCATCGGGGCCCAGATGCACCTTGACTTGCCCGGTCGGCAAACGCTCAGAGTGCTGCACCCCTTCGGTAGGCAGGCCAGTCGCTTGCATTTCGGCCACAATACGTTCGCCCAGGGCATCCTGGCCGATGGCAGTGAGAAAGTGCACGGGCAAGCCAAATGCGTGACAGTGGCGGGCAACATTATAAGGTGCGCCGCCGATGACCGTTTGCTCGGGAAACACATCCCCCAGCACCTCACCCAAAATCATGATCGAATCTGACATCTGTTTATCCTGCCTTTAATAACCAACCAATTGCCATACACGCTGGCAACAACCAAAGAATTGAAATCCGCTTGCCGACCAGCAACCACAGCGACAGCACTACCATGCTGGCAGCGGCGACATCTGGCGCATCGGGCCAGACCACGTGCCGGCTCAACGTGAGGGCCAGCGCAACCATGCCCGCGATCACTGCCGCACTGATGGCATGCAGCGGCGCAGTCCAACGCCATTGCTGGCGGGTACGCTCTATCCAGGGCGCCCCCCAAAACACCATGACAAAACTGGGCACAAACGTAAACCAGGTCACAATCGTCGCCCCGATCAACCCCGCCTGCCAATCAGGCAAGGCCAGCCCAGCCTGCCAGGCCGCAACAAAGCCAATATAGGTGACCACCATAATCAGCGGGCCCGGCGTACTTTCGCCCAAGGCCAGGCCATCCAGCATCTGCTCTGTCGTCAACCAATGGTAATGCTGCACACTGGCATCAAACACATAGGGCAAAACAGCATAGGCGCCACCAAAAGTGAGAAACGCAGCCTGGCTAAAAAAAGCTGCCAGGCGGGTAAATAGATGCGACGGCCCATAATAAAGCACTAAGGCCGCAGCGACACCTAAACCACATAGCCCCCCCCAGATCAGCACTGTCGCTGTCCACCGCCGCAAATCAGCCAGCCCGGCCAGCGCCGTGTTGTCATCAATCACACTTGGCGCCGTTTGCCTGCCCCCTGCCGCTGCATGGCCAACTGACGTTTCGACCCACTGCGGCCAATATTGTTGCACAGCAACACCCAACACCGCGGCCAGCAGAATAATCACAGGGAATGGCAGATGGACCGTTTGCATGACCAAGGCCAGCAAAAACACGCCCCACAACCAGCGGGCGATCAGCACTCTTTTAGCCAGGCGCCAGGCGGCGCAGCAGACCAGCGCGACTACCAGCGGCTTAACCCCATACAACAAAGCCGCGACGGCGGGCTGACTGCCCCACTGCATATACCCCCACGCCAGCGAGACCAGCAAGCCAAACGCAGGCAACACAAACAAACTGCCAGCCACAATGCCACCCCAGGCACCATGCAATAGCCAGCCCATATAGACCGCCATTTGCTGCGCCTCGGGGCCTGGCAATAACATGCAATAGTTCAAGGCATGCAAAAATCTGGCCTCTGAAATCCAGCGCTTTTCTACCACCAGCGCCTGGTGCATCAGGGCAATTTGTGCCGCGGGCCCACCAACACTAATACAGCCCAGGCGCAACCAGTAGGCCCAAAATGCCTGTGCAGAAGGCTTCGCAGGCGCCTGCATTTCAGGCGGCGTCTCGACAATACACATCAACCATTCCTTTTAAAACAGCGGCCTCAAATACCGCCTCGCAAGCATATCAGGATTTTTTTTAACTTTTGTGTGCATTCTTAGCGTTCTTTGCTATAATGCGCGTCTTGCGATTCGGGACACACCCAAATTGCTGTTGGCCAGATAGCTCAGTCGGTAGAGCAGAGGATTGAAAATCCTCGTGTCGGCAGTTCGATTCTGCCTCTGGCCACCACTCCTCCTGCCTTTCGGCACATTTCTTTTTCTGGGTTTGTTGATGTCATTAAAACACTTAACACCGGATGAATTACAGCCATTACTCAATGATCCCTCATTGTTGCTGATTGATATCCGCAATGATCACGAGCTTGTTTCGGGCATCCTTCCTGGCGCCATGCATTTGCCATTAGGACATCTGGCGACAATGTTTGATCAACTGCCGCAGGACAAAAAAATCGTGTTTTACTGCCGTAGCGGCGTACGCTCCATTTCTGCAGGTGAGTTTGCCTTGGCGCAAGGCTGCCACGATGTCTCGCATTTGGCGGGCGGCATTCTGGCTTGGGCTCAACACGGCTTGCCCATCGAGCCCGCTTAATTCAGAGACTCAGGATTGTTTATGCAATACGACAAAGAAGTAGACGCCCGCCACCTGAATTGCCCCCTGCCCATTTTGCGCTGCAAAAAGGCCCTGAATGAGCTGCAAGCAAACCAGGTACTCAAAATCACGGCCACGGATCCAGGCTCAAAGAAAGATTTTGATGCCTTTTGCCGCCAAACCGGCCACACCCTGATCGAGATGCAAGAGGCAGAAGGCGTTTTTACCTTCTGGCTACGCAAGCGCAGCCAGTAAACCCCTCTCCCGCGGACTGACACTCAGCCACCAACCGCACCCACCATCCATTCATCCGTTGCAGCGCAAAAAAAGGGCTTCCGAAGAAGCCCTGTGAGGAACGACGTTAACCCGTGGGTTAACGTGGTCTGCATGCCGAAACAACGATTGCCCCACTGGCGACTCAGGGACTCAACCTGACTTGCAGTTTGCCGGCATGGCTTCCGACAATCTGCACACTCCAGACGCAATCATTGTTATCTAAAGATGATTTCGGCAGCTTCACGCAAAACTTTAGGGCGCGCTCAAAAAAATTTAAATAAAAAAGCCCGCCGATGAGGGCAGGCTTGTTCAACCAATTGAAACACGATTGGAAATAACGTTATTTGGCGTTTTCCAGACTACCCATGGCTTTAGGGAAGGTCACCACGCCCCATGGCATGTTTTTCACTTCAATCTGGTTCGTGACTTCAAGCTTATCTGCATCAATGACGAATACCGCATCAGACTTGCCGCAAGCCAACAGCACCTGCTTGTTGTCCGGGGTAAAACTAAAATGCCAGCACCGGTTACCGGTCGGCACTTCCTTGATTTTTTCAAAGGTCTTGGCATCAAACACCTGCAACAGTTTTGCTTTATTGGTGGCCACAAAAATCCGCTCACCCTTGCTGTCGTAGGCTATGCCGTATGGGGTTTCAGCCGTGTCTACCGTGCGTACCACATTAAAGTCTTTGTCCATCACCATAAACTTGTTACCAAACTCCAGCGTGGCCAGATAGGTATTACCATCCGGAGAGACTTTGATGCCGCGCGGACGATCTCCATATTGATGGGTGGAAATGGTTTTGACCAGATCGCCAGTTTCGATGTTGTGTACAGTGACGGTATTGTCAGCTTCGTTCGTAATCACCAGCTGTTTGCCATCGGCCGAAAACTCCAGGCCTTCGGTTTCTGGCCCGCCAGTAATTTCGCGGACTTTTTCACCTTTGGTCAGATCAACAATCGCAATCTTGGCCGGGACTTTTTCTTCATCGTCGTCATCGTCTTCTTCTGGCTTGCTGCCCGGCTTGGGTGGCGGACCAGCTTTAGAGCTAGGCTCGGACGAAACAAAAGCATAATTACCACTCACCCGCACAAACTCAGGGTTTTTGCCGACCTCAATCTGCTTGACGACTTCGCCTGTGGCGGTATCAATCACGGACACACTGCCATTTTCACGCGTCGCCACCACCAGTTGCTTGCCATCGTCTGTCAGCGCCAGGCCACGCGGGCCCTTGGCTTTCACATCCAGCATGCTGGTCACTTGCATGGTCGCCAAGTCAATCACGTCGACGCCGGCATCCTGGGTGGACACATAAGCCAACGCCTTACCAGAAGAACTTGCGCTAACAGCGCTCGTGGCCGCTGGCGTTTCCGGGGTTGGTGCGGACTCTTCTTGCTTGTTACAAGCGGTAACGCCAGCGAGCAAGGCCAGCAACCACAGGCTGGTGCGCGCACGACGCGCCAATGATGAATTCAACATTTGCATTTATCTCCTGATTATTATTTAAGTCTCATCGCTCTAAAGTGCAGGCATTCCCTGCAAGAATCGTTCTCAGCCAGCCAATCAGCGCCGTGGCTCGTACTCAGTTGACATCACCCACGGCGATGGCTGCAAACAACCACCATCATGGCTGCTATCAGCCTAAAAATAAACGATACGCCGGATTATGGCTCTCATCCCAGTACGGGTAACCCAATTGCTGTAAAAACTGGGTAAAGGCGACCTGATCCTCGGGCGGTACCTGCATGCCCACCAATACCCGGCCAAAATCTGCCCCATGATTACGGTAGTGAAACAAACTGATGTTCCAGTTGTGACCCATGGATTCGAGAAAGTTCATTAAGGCGCCCGGTTTTTCAGGAAACTCAAAACGGTAAACCACCTCGTTTTGGACTTGTGGCGCATGCCCGCCCACCAGATGGCGCAAATGTAACTTGGCCATTTCGTTGTCGCTCAAATTAATGGTGGGCAAGCCAGCCGCCGCCAATTTGTTCGCGATAACATCGGCCTCGGTCGGGTGATGCACCGCCAACCCGACAAAAATATGCGCTTGCTCGGTGTCAGCAAAACGGTAATTGAATTCGGTAATATTGCGTTGCCCTAACAGGCGGCAAAAACGCTTAAACGCGCCGGGGGTCTCAGGAATGGTGACGGCAAAGACCGCCTCCCGGCGTTCCCCCAACTCCGCGCGCTCGGCAATAAAGCGCAAGCGGTCAAAGTTCATGTTGGCACCTGAAGCGACTGCGACCAGGGTTTTACCTTGACACTGTTCGCGTTGACTGTAGGCCTTCAAACCAGCCACGGCCAGCGCCCCGGCCGGCTCAAGAATGCTGCGCGTATCCTCAAACACGTCTTTGATAGCGGCACAAATCGCATCGTTATCAACCACGATCATTTCATCGACATATTGCTGCACGAGCGCAAAGGTATGCTCGCCCACTTGCTTGACCGCAGCCCCATCTGCAAACAGGCCCACTTGTTCCAACATGACACGTTGGCCGAGCTTCAGCGATTCGGTCATGGCTTCGGCATCTTGTGCTTCGACGCCGATGACTTTGATTTCGGGGCGGACTGCTTTCAGATAGGCCGCCATCCCAGCCAGCAGGCCACCACCACCTACGCAACAAAACACGGCTTCAATCGGCGCCGCATGATCCTGCACCAACTCCAGCGCAATCGTGCCCTGGCCGGCAATGACATCCGGATCATCGTAAGGATGCACAAAGGTCAACCCTTCCCGTTGCTCGAGATCGAGCGCGTGCAAGTAGGCATCGGAGTAACTATCGCCAAACAACACCACTTCGGCACCGCGTGCGCGCACCGCATTGACCTTGATCGCCGGCGTGGTGGTCGGCATCACAATGACGGCACGGCAGCCCATTTTCTGCGCACTCAAGGCCACGCCTTGCGCATGGTTTCCGGCACTGGCGCAAATCACGCCACGTTGCAAAGCCTCAGCCGAGAGGTTGGCCATTTTGTTATAGGCACCGCGCAGTTTGAATGAAAATACCGGCTGCATATCTTCGCGCTTGAGCAACACCCGGTTATTCAGTCGCGAGGACAAGTTGGGCAATTCATCGAGCGGCGTATGTCTGGCAACGGCATAGACTTGGGAGTGTTCGATTTTTTCGCGGTAATTGATGGTCATGAAATGCGTGGAGATTTTAAAACCGCGAGGTTGCAGTGTATGATAGAGAATTGTTTGTATTATAAAGAATTAATCAAGGATTGAAGCACATGGCGATGGATAAAGCACAACAAGACGCATTGAAACTCGAAGTGGCAAAAGCAGCAGTCAATTATGTCAAGGATGGCATTATTGGTGTGGGCACCGGCTCAACCGCTAACTTTTTTATCGACGAACTGGCCAAAGTCAAACATAAAATCACCGGCGCAGTCGCCAGCTCCGAAGCTACCGCGCAACGCCTGCGTAACCACGGTATCGAGGTCTTTGACTTGAACAGCGTCGACAGCATGGATATTTATGTGGATGGGGCCGATGAAATCACCGAGCACATGCATATGCTCAAAGGCGGCGGCGGTGCATTGACCCGTGAAAAGATCGTGGCAGCTGTGGCCAAATCTTTCATCTGTATCTGCGACGAAAGCAAATTTGTACCCGTCTTGGGCAAGTTTCCCCTGCCAGTAGAAGTATTACCGATGGCTCGCAGCCATGTGGCACGTGAACTGGTAAAACTGGGTGGTCAACCCCAATTGCGTGACTTCACGACTGACAACGGCAACTTGATCCTTGATGTGCATGGCTTGAGCATTACCGACCCGATTGCAATGGAAGCCAAGATCAACCAGATCGTAGGGGTGGTGACTAACGGCTTGTTCGCAGCACGCCCGGCCAATGTGTTGCTGCTGGCCACGCCAAACGGCGTCAAAACTCTGACCAAGTAATTGCAACTTCTGCACACTGAAAATTATCATACAGTTGTCATATTGGGCTGGTAATCTGCACCGGCACAATAATTAGGAAAAATTTGTCATGCAATTTGAACACACCTCTAAGCAATATGATGTTGAACTGGAGTCCGTCCGGGCCAAGGTTCTGGAAATGGGCGGGGTCGTTGAGCAGCAAATCGTCAATGCACTGGAGTCGCTGACCAACGCGGATGTCAATCTAGCCAAAGACGTCATGGAGCGCGATGCGCGTGTCAACGCTTTAGAGGTTCAGGTGGATGAAGACTGCAGCCATATTATTGCGCGCAGACAACCTGCAGCACGTGATTTGCGCATGATCATGATGATGGTGAAAACCATCACGGATCTGGAGCGGATTGGTGATGAAGCCACTAAAATTGCACGGACTGCCCAGCGTATCTACGAGCAAGACCGGATGTACAAACCACGGTTCAACGAGATCAAAACCATGGTTGGCATTGTGCGTGAAATGCTGCGAACATCGCTGGATTCATTTGCACGCCTGGATGTCAGCCAGACCGTGGAAGTCGCCAGACAGGATGAGCAGGTGGATGAACAATTCCGCGCCGCCATGCGTCAGTTGATCACATTCATGCTGGAAGATCCACGTACGATCTCGATGTCACTTGAAGTACTGTTTGTGGCAAAAGCCATTGAGCGCATTGGCGACCATGCGAAGAACATCTCGGAGTACGTGGTCTATATGGTTAAAGGCAAAGATATCCGCCATACCAGCCTGGAAGATATTCAGCGCGAGACGCAGTCGTAATAGACCGCAAATAAAAAGCACTCCGAGGAGTGCTTTTTATTTTTGTTGGCCGGGATACGGTTAAAGCCTCATCGCATTAACCATTTTCACTAGGCAGAAGGAGGCACATAGCCAGTGGCAACATCTGCGCCTTCGCCAAAAAAGTACTTTTCGGTTTGTTCGGATAGATATTTACGTGCACTCGGGTCCGCAAGGCTCAAGCGGTTTTCATTGACCAGCATGGTCTGCTGTTTTAACCAGCCTGCCCAAGCTTCTTTAGACACATGCATATAAATCTTTTTACCCAGTTCTCCCGGATAAGGCGGAAAATCCATGCCTTCGAGCTCTTTGCCCAGTTTCACACATTGCACCAATCTTGCCATGTTCGATCCTCACTACACTGCTAAAAGCGCTATCATAGCGCATGTTAAAATCTGATGTTCGCAATTTTAGAGATAACCCATGCAAAACAACACCCCTTCAGGT
>JABLTH010051939.1_pt1 | contig 54058 bp, 48 predicted proteins | sample 7875711 | NCBI WGS metagenome assembly JABLTH01 (sample SAMN14941262, study PRJNA633318) | bioreactor metagenome | isolation source: bioreactor | place: China | collected 2019-03-05 | reverse complement strand
GGTGTTCGACCGCACGATCGGCGCGCTGATCGAGGTGCGCAACAGCCTGTCGGCCGGCAGCGTCGCCGAAGCGATCGCGCTGCTGTCGAACGCATCGCGGATCGAGTTCTACGGCGCCGGCGGCTCCGGCATCGCCGCGCAGGACATCCAGCACAAGTTCTTCCGGCTCGGCGTGCCGAGCGTCGCGTATTCGGACCCGCACACGTTCTCGATGTCGTCGGCGCTGCTCGGGCCGCACGACGTCGTCGTCGCGATCTCGAACACCGGCCGCACACGCGACATCGTCGACGCCGCGCGCTCCGCGCTCGCGTGCGGCGCGAAAGTCGTCGCGATCACGCAGAGCCATTCGCCGCTCGCGAAGCTCGCGACGGTGAGCCTCGCGTCGAACGTCGCGGAGGAAACCGACGTGTTCTCGCCGATGACGTCGCGGATGTCGCATCTCGCGATCGGCGACATCCTCGCGGTCGGCGTCGCGCTGTCGCGCGGCCCCGCGCTCATGGAACGGGTCGGCCGCGCGAAGGAGGCGATCACGCGCCGCCGGATCGACGACGGCACGAAGGATTGAGCAGGCGGCAGGCAGAGCGCACGTAAACGACGAACGGCGCCCCGAGGGGCGCCGTTGCGCAGGGTTCCGCACCGGCAACCGCGCCGGCCGCGCCGCTCAAAACGGCTTGATCACGACCAGCGCGACCGCCGCGAGCATGCCGAGCACCGGCAGCTCGTTGAACACGCGATACCACTTGTCGGTGCGGCGGTTCTCGCCACGCTCGAACACCCGCAGCAGGTGCCCGCAATAGGCGTGATAGACGATGAGCAGCAGCACGACCGTCACCTTCGCGTGGATCCAGCCCTGGCCCTGCCCGATGCCGATCGAAAGCCACAGCCACAACCCGCAGGCCAGCGCCGGCACCGCGATCATCGTCATGAAGCGGAACAGCTTGCGCGCCATCAGCAACAGGCGCCGCACGGCGGCCGGATCGGTTTCCATCGCCAGGTTCACGTAGATGCGCGGCAGATAGAAGAGCCCCGCGAACCACGCGGCGATCAGTACGATATGGAACGTCTTGACCCAGAGCATCGCCATCGGTTGTGTGCCTCGCTTGTTATTGGCGGCCTTCGCCGTGCCCGAGCACGACGTACTTCAGCGACGTCAGCCCTTCCAGGCCGACGGGGCCGCGTGCGTGCAGCTTGTCGTTCGAGATGCCGATTTCCGCGCCGAGGCCGAATTCGAAACCGTCCGCGAAACGCGTCGACGCGTTGACCATCACGCTCGCCGAATCGACTTCGCGCAGGAACCGCATCGCGCGGTCGTGATCCTCGGTGACGATCGCATCCGTGTGATGCGAGCCGTAATGGTTGATGTGCTCGATCGCGGCATCGAGGCCGTCGACGACCTTGATCGCGAGCACCGGCGCGAGATACTCGGTGTGCCAGTCTTCCTCGGTGGCATCGACGAGCGGGTCGACGCCCGCATCGGCGAGCACCGCGCGCGCGGCCGCATCGACGCGCAGCTCGACCTGTTTGTCGCGATACAGCTTGCCGAGCGGCGGCAGCAGCTTCGCCGCGACACCGCTCGCGACGAGCAGCGTCTCCATCGTGTTGCAGGTGCCGTAGCGGTGCGTCTTCGCGTTGTCGCAGACGGTCAGCGCCTTGCCGAGGTCGGCGCGATCGTCGACGTACACGTGGCAAATGCCGTCGAGGTGCTTGATCATCGGCACGCGCGCCTCGTTGATCAGGCGCTCGATCAGGCTCTTGCCGCCGCGCGGCACGATCACGTCGACGTATTCGGTCATCGTGATCAGCTTGCCGACCGCCGCGCGATCGGCCGTCGCGACGACCTGCACCGCGTCCTGCGGCAGGCCGGCGGCTTCGAGCCCTTCGCCGATCAGCTTCGCGAGCGCCGCGTTCGATTCGAGCGCTTCGGAGCCGCCGCGCAGGATCGTCGCGTTGCCCGACTTCAGGCACAGCGCGGCCGCGTCGATCGTCACGTTCGGGCGCGATTCGTAGATGATGCCGATCACGCCGAGCGGCACCCGCATCTGGCCCACCTGGATTCCGCTCGGGCGGTACTTGAGGTTGCCGATCTCGCCGATCGGATCGGCCAGCGACGCCACCTGGCGCAAGCCCTCGACCATCGTCTTCAGCGCCTTGTCCGACAGCGTCAGGCGATCGACGAACGCTGCATCGAGCCCCTTTTCACGGGCACGGGCGACATCGCGGGCATTTGCGTCCTTCAGTGCCTGCGCGTCGCGTTCGATCGCGCGCGCCACGGCGTCGAGTGCCGCGTTCCTCGCGGCCGTGCTGGCGCGCGCCATCGCGCGGGAAGCGTGCCGGGCGCGACGGCCCAGGTCGGTCATGTACTGATCGATATCCATCGTGTGACTCGAGAAGCGCGCCGCGCTGGGCGGCATGAATTCGTGGGGAAGCGTGGACGGCGGCCGGAGAGCCGCGCCCGTGATCGAAACATTGTATGCGGGTTGCGCAGCGCGCGCTGAAGGCCCGGACGGGACTTAGCGTCGCACGCGACCCGCGGTCGGCGGTCGCTCGCCGCGGGCACCGGCCACCGTCATCGCGAGCTGGAACAGCCCGTCCCACGGATCGGGCGGCGGTTCGTCCTGCGTGCGGCGGCCCGGCACGACGGCCGTGAGCCCCTTGACCTGCCGGTCGAGCTTCGCGGCAAACGCGAGTGCCTTCTCGAGCACGGCTTCCGACACCCGGTTCAGCGCGGGGCCGATCAGCCGCTCGCGCGGCCCCCATACGCGGTTCTCGCGCAGCAACGTCGCCAGCGGCTTGCCGGCCGTCGTGCCGCGCTTGATCCGCAGCAGCGTACGCAGTTCCTCGACGACGGCCCACATCACCAGCACGATCGCCTCGCCCTCGCCCTTCAGCCCGTCGATCATCCGCGCGAGCCGCGCGGCGTCGCCGGCGAGCATCGCTTCGTTCAGCTTGAAGACGTCGTAACGCGCGACGTTCAGCACCGCGTCGTGCACCTGTTCGAACGACAGCGCGCCCTGCGGATACAGCAGCCCGAGCTTCTGGATTTCCTGGTGCGCGGCGAGCAGGTTGCCTTCGACGCGCTCGGCGATGAACTGCAGCGCGCGCCGCCCGTCCTCGCCGGGCGCGGCGCGCTGGCCCTGCATCGCGAGACGCTGGCCGATCCAGTTCGGCAGTTGCGCGCGGTCGACCGGATCGATCTTCAGCGCGACGCCGCCGTTCTGCAGCGCGGTAAACCAGGCGGATTTCTGCGTGGCCGCGTCGAGGCGCGGCAACGTGACGAGCATCAGCGCGTCGGGGTTGGGCGTGGCCGCGAGCGTCTTCAGTGCATCGGCGCCTTCCTTGCCGGGCTTGCCCGACGGAATGCGCAGCTCGATCAGTTGGCGCTCGCCGAACAGCGACATCGCCTGGGTCGCGCCGAGCAGCACGCTCCAGTCGAAACCGCGCTCGACCGTATGCACCGAACGCTCGGTGAAGCCGGCCGCGCGTGCGGCCGCTCGAATGCGGTCACACGCCTCCTGCGCGAGCAGCGGCTCGTCGCCGTACACGGTATAGAGCCCGGCCAACCCCTTCGCGAGGTGCGGCTCCAGTGCATCAAGTCGCAATTGCATCGGTGCGTATGCCGTCGATCAGAGCGGCGGCGGCGGCAACGGCGCGCGCGGCGCGACACCCGGCACCACGTCTTCCGGCGCCGGTGTCAGCGAGTGGACGATCGCGAGACGCCGCATCAGCTGGTCGACCGCGTCGTTCTGCATGTCGCCGTACAGGATGTCGGCTTCCTGCGCCTTCGCGTTCGTGTACTGGTCGCTGTACGTCATCGCGCGGTTCAGCGCGATCGCGCTCGGCGGGATCAGCACGGTGCCGTCCTTGCTCGTGAGCGTGTAGGTCAGCGTATAGAACAGTGCGTATTCCTGCGCCGAGCCGAACTTGTTGAGCGTCAGCGTATTCTGACCGCGCGACTCCGACATGCGCAGCACGGCGTCGGCGTCGTCCGCCGACTTGACGATCTTCGTGTCGCTGCCGGCCTCGACGAGGCGCACGAAGCGCGCCTCGACCGGCGCCGGCGCGCCGACGATCAGCAGGTGCTTGAACGCGTAGTCCTGCTGGCCGCGCAACTGGAAGCCGCATGCCGACAGCGCGACCGCGCTGCCGACGGCGAGCATCAAAAACGATCTGCGGATCACCTTCGCTCCTTCTGGGTACGTCCGACGGCCGGCGGCCGTCAGACGACGATGTTCACGAGGCGGCCCGGCACGACGACGATCTTCTTCGCCGGCTTGCCGTCGCTGAACTTCGCGAACGCTTCGTCGGCCACCGCCGCAGCTTCGATCGCCTCGCGGCTCGCGTCCTTCGCGACCTTCAGCGCGCCGCGCACCTTGCCGTTCACCTGCAGCACGAGTTCGATCTCGGCCTGCTCGAGCGCGGCCTCGTCGACCTTCGGCCACGGTGCGTCGAGCAGCGGGCCGAATTCGTCCGCATAGCCGAGCGCCTTCCACAGCTCGAACGTGACGTGCGGCACGACCGGGTACAGCACGCGCAGCAGCACGCCGTACGTTTCGCGCAGCACGCCGGGCGTCGCGCCCTTCGCGCCGTCGATCGCGTTCAGCATCTTCATCGCGGCCGACACGACCGTGTTGTACTGCAGGCGCTGGTAATCGAAATCCGCCTGCTTCAGCACGCTGTAGATTTCGCGGCGCAGCGCCTTGTCGGCTTCGCCGAGCGCGGCCGCATCGAAGCCCGCGCGCGCGGCGAGCGCTTCACGGTTCGTCGCACCGAAGCTCCACACGCGGCGCAGGAAGCGGCTCGCGCCCTCGACGCCCGCACCCGACCACTCGAGCTGCTGCTCGGGCGGCGCGGCGAACATCGTGAACAGGCGCGCGGTGTCGGCGCCGTACTGGTCGATCAGCACCTGCGGATCGACACCGTTGTTCTTCGACTTCGACATCTTCTCGATGCCGCCGAGCACGACCGGCTGGCCGTCCGTGTTCAGCGTCGCGCCGACCGGGCGGCCCTTGTCGTCGTGCGTGACCGTCACGTCGGCCGGGTTGTACCAGGTCTTCTTGCCGGAAGCGTCTTCACGGTAGAACGTCTCGTTCAGCACCATCCCCTGCGTGAGCAGGTTCTTCGCCGGCTCGCCGAACTTCACGAGGCCGAGGTCGCGCATCACCTTGGTCCAGAAGCGCGAATACAGCAGGTGCAGGATCGCGTGCTCGATGCCGCCGATGTACTGATCCATCGGCATCCAGTAGTCGGTGCGCGCGTCGACCATCGTGTCGGCGTCCGGCGCCGTGTAGCGCGAGAAGTACCACGACGAATCGACGAAGGTGTCCATCGTGTCGGTTTCGCGCTTCGCGGCCGCGCCGCACTTCGGGCACGAACAGTTCAGGAACGCTTCCGACTTCGCGAGCGGGTTGCCCGAGCCGTCCGGCACGAGGTCTTCCGGCAGCACGACGGGCAGGTCCTGCTCGGGCACCGGCACGTCGCCGCACGACGGGCAGTGGATGATCGGGATCGGCGTGCCCCAGTAGCGCTGGCGCGACACGCCCCAGTCGCGCAGGCGCCACGTGACCTGCTTGTCGCCGAAACCGCCGGCGTTCAGGTCGGCCGCGACCGCGTCGACGGCTTCCGTGTAGCGCAGGCCGTCGTACTTGCCGCTGTTCACGCAGACCGCGGTTTCCTTGTCGCCGTACCACTCCTGCCATGCGTCGAGCGAGTACTGCTGGCCTTCGGCCGAGATCACCTGCCGGATCGGCAGGTCGTATTTCTTCGCGAACGCGAAATCGCGCTCGTCGTGGCCCGGCACGCCCATCACCGCGCCTTCGCCATAGCTCATCAGCACGTAGTTGCCGATCCACACCTCGACCGGCTCGCCGGTCAGCGGGTGCGTGACCGAGAAGCCGGTCGCGACGCCCTTCTTCTCCATCGTCGCGACGTCGGCCTCGGCGACCCCGCCGCGCTTGCATTCGTCGATGAACGCGAGCAGCTCGGGCTTGTCCTGCGCGAGGCGCGTGGCGAGCGGATGCTCGGCCGCGATCGCGCAGAACGTGACGCCCATGATGGTATCGGCGCGGGTCGTGAACACGCGCAGCAGCTTCTTCTCGCCGTCGAGTTCGTACGGGAAGCCGAAGTTCACGCCGAAGCTCTTGCCGATCCAGTTCTGCTGCATGATCTTCACGCGCTCGGGCCAGCCGAGGCCGTCGAGGTCGTTCAGCAGCTCATCCGCGTACTGCGTGATGCGCAGGTAGTACATCGGGATCTCGCGCTTCTCGACGAGCGCGCCCGAGCGCCAGCCGCGGCCGTCGATCACCTGCTCGTTCGCGAGCACGGTCTGGTCGACCGGGTCCCAGTTCACGGTGCCCGTCTTCTTGTACGCGATGCCCTTCTCGAGCATCTTCAGGAACAGCCACTGGTTCCACTTGTAGTAGTCCGGCTTGCACGTCGCGATCTCGCGCGACCAGTCGATCGCGAGGCCCATCGACTGCATCTGGCCCTTCATGTAGTCGATGTTGTCGTAGGTCCACTTCGCGGGCGGCACGCCGTTCGCCATCGCGGCGTTCTCGGCCGGCATCCCGAACGCGTCCCAGCCCATCGGCATCAGCGTGTTGTAGCCGTTCATCCGCAGATAGCGGTACATCACGTCGTTGATCGTGTAGTTGCGCACGTGACCCATGTGCAGCTTGCCGGACGGGTACGGCAGCATCGACACGCAGTAGAACTTCGGCTTCTGCGAATCTTCCTGCGTCTTGTAAGCATCGGCTGCGCGCCAGTCGCCCTGGGCGGCGGCTTCGACGTCGGCGGGTACGTATCTCTCGTGCATGGTGTGGTTCGGACTAGGCTTTAAGCGGCGCGACGGCGCGCGCAGGAGTGGATCGAAAATCGTGCTTGCCCGGCGGACCTGCAGGTTCGCTGTTGCCGACCTGTTCACGGTTTCCGGGAATTTTCCGGGCAACCCGCGGCATGCCCGGGTAGCCTGGAAAATTCCGGGTTACCTGAAAAGAGCCTGCCAACCGGGAAAAACGTTGATTATACCGCCCGCGCCGGCCCATTCGACCGGTCTTGCGGCGTGCGGCCCGATCCCGCGCCAGGGACGGGCCCGCCGGCTCCGCTCAGCGGTTGGCCGGCACGGCAGGCGCTGCCGCGGCACCGCCCGCCTGCGGCGGCACGTCGGTCACGAAGCCGATCCGCGTGAGGCCGGCGGCCTGCGCGGCGCCCATCACCTGCGCAATCACGTCGTAGCGGGTCGCGCGCGACGCGCGCAGCCGCAGCTCGGGCGGCGCACCGCCCGCGGCGGCGGCCCGGAAGCGCGCGGGCAGCGCGTCGAGCGCCACCGGCGCGTCGTCCCAGTACAGCTTGCCCGCGTCGTCGATCGACAAGGTGACGGATTGCGGCGTGTCGCGCGCGACGCTGGCCGCGACCTTCGGCAGGTCGAGCCGGATCGCATGCGTCATCAGCGGCGCGGTGATGATGAAAATGACGAGCAGCACCAGCATCACGTCGATCAGCGGCGTCATGTTGATCTCCGCCATCGGCGCGGACGTCTTGTGGTGCTCGAGTCCGCCGAATGCCATGGTCGCTCCTCCGGAATGGACGCGTCAGGCTTCCTGCGCGCACACGAACACGTGCAGGTCGCGCGCGAAACCGTCGAGTTCCTCGGCGAGCTGCCGCACGAGCCGCCCGAGGATGTTGTAGGCCAGTACCGCGGGAATCGCGACCACGAGCCCGAACGCGGTCATGATCAGCGCCTCGCCGACCGGCCCCGCGACGTTCTCGATCTGTGCCTGCCCGCTCGCGGCGATGCTGCCGAGCGCGTGATAGATGCCCCACACGGTACCGAGCAGCCCGACGAACGGCGCGGTGCTGCCGATCGACGCGAGCAGCACCTGGCCGAACTCGAGGCGCCGCTGCGAGCGCAGCATCGCGTGCCGCAACGCACGCAGCACGCGTTCGCTGCGCTCGACGCGCGCGGCCAGCGCGGCCGGGTCGTGCTCGTCGGCCGCATCGCGCGCGGCTTCGGCGAGCGGCACGAACACGCGCTCGCGATCGGCGCCGGCGAGCGCGGTGATGCCCGCGTCGAGCGACGGCGCGCGCCAGAACGCGGCGAGCGCGCGCGGCCCCTGCCGCTTCGCGCGGACCAGCAGCCAGGCTTTCATGAGCAGGAAGCACCAGCTGGCGACGGACATCGCCAGCAGCACATAGGCGACGGCATGCGTGATCGCATCGCCGCTTTCGAGGTAGTGGACAACGCCGGTGGGTATCGCCATCGGAGTTTCCCCGTGAGGTCAGCGCAGGCCGAGCACGTCCTGCATGTCGAACAGGCCGGCGCCGCGCGCCGACAGGAAGCGGACCGCGCGCAGCGCGCCCTGCGCATACGACACGCGGCTCGACGACTTGTGCGTGATCTCGATGCGCTCGCCGATCCCGGCGAACAGCACGGTGTGATCGCCGACGATGTCGCCGCCGCGCACCGCCGCGAAGCCGATCGACGACGGATCGCGTTCGCCCGTCACGCCGTGGCGGCCGTACACCGCGCAATCGTCGAGCGAGCGCCCGAGCGCGCCGGCGACCGCTTCGCCCATCATCAGCGCGGTGCCCGACGGCGCGTCGACCTTGTGGCGGTGATGCGCCTCGATGATCTCGATGTCGTAGCCGTGCGAGAAGTGCTTCGCCGCGAATTCGAGCAGCTTCAGCGTGACGTTCACGCCGACGCTCATGTTCGCCGCGAACACGATGCCGATCTTGCCCGCCGCGGCCTGCAGCCCGGCCTTCTGCTCGGCGGTGAAGCCGGTCGTGCCGATCACGAGCTTCACGTCGTGGCGCAGCGCGGCCTCGATATGGGCCATCGTGCCTTCCGGACGCGTGAAGTCGATCAGGTAGTCGGCCTGCGCGAACACGGCGTCGAGATCGGCGGTCAGCCTGACCCCGGTTTCCTTGCCGAGGAACGCGCCGGCGTCCTGGCCGAGGAACGGCGAATCGGCGCGGTCGAGCGCGCCGACGAGCTGCGCGTCGGAATCGTTGAGAACGGCTTCGATCAGCATCCGGCCCATACGGCCCGATGCGCCGGCAATCGCAATCTTCATGGCTTTCTACACGACAGGTCTAAAGGCGGGCGGCACATGCCGCCCTGTTTCCGCGCGCGGGTTTTTACTGCGCCGGCGCGGTGAGCGGCTGGTTCTGCAACGTGTCGGAGCCTTGCGGGCCGACCGGCGGCGACGCCTCGTTCGACGCGTTCGGCGGCGGCGGACGATGGAACTGGAACTGCGGCTGGATCGCCGGAACCGCGCCCGGCGGCTGGCCGCCCGGCACCGGCGCACCGCCGGAAGCCTGCGTGGACGGCGTGAACCGCCGCGCGGCCGTGCCCTGGCCCGACACCTGGTTGGTCGCGCGGTTCGCCGCGCGGGCGGCCTGCGCGTTCGCATCCTGGTCGACCACCGCGCCGGACGCCGGCACGGTGGACGGGCTCGCGACCGTCTCCGGCGCCGGCGCGCTCGCCGCCTGTGCGGCGCTCGCGGCGGCGGCAGCCTCGGCGGCCTTCTTCGCCGCTGCGGCCGCCTTCGCCTTCTTGCCGCCACGGTCGCCGTCGATGTCGGCCAGCAGGTCGAGTTCCGAAGGCAGGTTGTCTGCCCCCGTCCAGCCCGCGACGCGATCGCCCGAGAACGTCACGACGAGATCGCGCTGCTGGACGACCGCCGTCGAGCCGCGCTCGAAGTAGAAGAGGTAATCCCAGCGGTCGGCGTGGAACATGTCCGCCAGCAGCGGGGTGCCGAGCAGCGCGCGTACCTGCTCGCGCGACATGCCGACCTGCAGCTGCGAGGCTTTCTCCTGCGACACGAAGTTGCCTTGCACGACGGTGATCCGGTAGGGGGTGATGCTCTGCGCGATGCGCTGCGTCACGCTGTCGTACGACGAACAACCAGCCAGCGCGGCAACGGCGGCGGCAGCGATGATGACACTCCGCATGCGGCTCCTCTGAAAGTGCGAAAGAGATTCTGGAATCATTTCCCTCACCGTGCAGGCCCGCGTCGCAGGCCGCGCGTGTTTCTGGAACGGCGAAAAGCCGGTAACATTGAAGCCCTGCATTGTACTCTAGGGATGCCTAGCCATGACCAATCCGACGGATCTCAAGAATATCGGGCTAAAGGCCACCCTACCGCGCCTCAAGATTCTCGAGATCTTCCAGCAAAGCCCGGTGCGCCATCTGACCGCAGAAGACGTCTACCGGAACCTGCTCAACGAGCAGCTCGACATCGGGCTTGCCACCGTCTACCGCGTGCTGACGCAGTTCGAGCAGGCCGGCCTGCTGTCGCGCAGCAACTTCGAATCCGGCAAGGCCGTGTTCGAACTGAACGAAGGCTCGCACCACGACCACCTCGTGTGCCTCGATTGCGGCCGGGTCGAGGAATTCTTCGACGCCGAGATCGAAAGCCGCCAGCAGGCGATCGCGAAGGAGCGCGGCTTCCGGCTCCAGGAGCACTCGCTGGCGATGTACGGTTCCTGCACGACCGAGAACTGCCCGCACCGCAAGCACTGAGATCCACCGCGCACGCGGCGCATGCAACACGGCCCGGACGGCGATTCGCCTTCCGGGCCGTCTTCTTTTCGGGATACGCAAGAGGCGCCCGCCCGGGGAAACCGGCGGCGCCCCGCCGCCCCACGGGCGGGCCCGCCCAGGCTTTCGCACACCCTTCGCGCTGCCTGCCCGGCCGGCCCCGGGTGACATCAGGCCGCCGGAGGGGCCCGCCTGCCCGCCTTCGTCATGCCGCGCCCGCGCAGGCCGGTTCGAACTCGAGCGCCCATGCGTGCTCGAGCGGGATTTCATCGCAGTTCGGCTGCGGGCCGCCGCGATCGACGATCACGAAATCGCTGACCGCATCCAGCGCGAGCAGCGGATGGTGCCAGACGCCCTTCGCATAGTTCACGCCCTGCCAGCCTTCCGCGAGGAACGCGCGCATCGCGTCGGGCCGGAACTCGCCGGCCGGCGCGACGACGATCGCGTAACGCGACACCGCGGCGAGCGGGATGAACGCCTGGCTGCCATGCGGATGGCGCTCCATCAGCGTGACCGCGACCGGCAGCGCACGCGGCTGCGCGCGGAACACGCTGACGAGCGGACGGCCGCCGTCCGCGCACACGTCGATCGTCGCGAGATCGTGGAAGCGCTCGGTCGTGCCACCGTTGATCGGGAAATGGCGCGCGCCTTCGAGCGCGATCACGTCGCCGAACGGCGCGAACGCTTCGCGGGTCAGGCGCTCGACGCGCAGGATACGGGATCCGCTCATGCCGTTGCCCTCCTTCAAGCCGGCTCGCCCCACAGACGCAGGCGCGACACGCCGCCGTCCGGGAAGATGTTGAAACGCACGTGCGTGACGGGGCCGAGCGCCGCAAGCTGGTCGAACGTGTGGACGTGGTCCATCGACAGCTTCTGCTCGCCGAGCAGTTCGGCCCAGAACATCGCCTGCGTGACGAGCGAGTGGTCGGTGCCGCCCGCCACCCTCGCGGCCTGCAGCGAGCAGCGGTCGGGGAAATTGCCCTTGAAGAACGCGGTATCGACCTCGACGCGCCGGATGATGCCCGGCCGCGCGAGCGCGACGATCGCCCAGTCGTTGCCGGGCTCGCGGCGGCGCCGCGTTTCCCAGCCGTCGCCCATGTTCGCGCCGCGCCCCGGCATCAGCATCTGCGATGCCGGGCCGAAGTGCTGGTTGTTCGCGGCCACCAGGTAACCGCCGTTCTCGATCGCCGCGAGGTCGACGAGCTCGCCGGCCGGCACCTGGCGCCAGTCGCGCTGCGGCTGGCCGTACACGCGCAGCCGCGCGAGGCCGCCGTCCGGGTACAGGTTCACGCGCAGGTGCGTATACGGTTGCGCATCGTCGACGCTCACGTAGTGATGCGAATTGCCCTGCAGCGTCGTCGCCGGGACGATCGTGCGCCACTCGGCGTTGTCGGACGGCGTGTCGCCTTCGGCGACGCACGCGTCGATCGACGCGGCCGGCGGAAAGTTGCCGGTGAAATGGCTCGTGTCGAGGTCGACGCCGTAAATCACGCCCGGCCGCGCGAGCCGCACCACGCAGAAGTCGTGGCCGGTCGTGCGCTTGCGGCGCGTTTCCCAGCCGTCCATCCACTTGCCGTGGTCGTCGTACTTGCCGGGGATGAACACGGCCGGCTCGGGATTCAGCATGCGCTCCTTGGGCGCGAAGAACTCGTCGCTGGCAAAGAGCGCCTGCGCCCCGAGGCGCGGGTCGGCGAGGTTCATGTAACGCCGCGTAAACGCCGGCGCATCCGGATCGAGGATGGGGGCTGCCATGTCGTCTCCTGTAGTTTGATGAAGGGCCGGCGCATCGAGGCGCCGGCCACATGAATGCCTGGTGCGCGGGGCGGCCTGGGGCAAAGCCGCCCGCGCGGGATCGCGCTCAGAGCGCGTGAGCCTGGTCGCCGGCAACCGGTGCCGTGCGGTCTTCCTCTTCGGCCGGCACGTAGCGCAGCTCGCGGTTCAGCACGCGCTTCGCGCGGGCGCGGTCGATGTCGTTCTCCCACACCGCGACGACCACCGTCGCGACGCAGTTGCCGATCAGGTTGGTCAGCGCACGGGCAATGCCGACGAACCAGTCGACCGGCAGGATCAGCACGAGGCCGAGCACGGGAATCGCGGGGATCGCCGACAGCGTCGCCGCGAGGATCACGATCGCCGAGCCCGGGATCCCGTGCGCGCCCTTCGACGTGACGAGCGACACGAGCAGCACGACGATCAGGTCGTGCGTCGACAGCGGCGTGTTGGTGGCCTGTGCGATGAACAGCACGGCGAGCGTCAGGTAGATCGAGAAGCCGTCGAGGTTGAACGAATAGCCGGTCGGGATCACGAGGCCGACCGTCGAATCCTTCACGCCCATGTATTCGAGCTTGCGCATCACCTGCGGCAGCACCGCGTCCGACGACGCCGTGCCGAGCACGATCGACAGTTCCTCGCGCAGGTAGCGGATCAGCTTGAACACCGAGAAGCCCGCGAGCCGCATCACCACGCCGAGCACGACCGTGACGAACACGAAGCAGCTCAGGTAGAACACCGCCACCAGGTAGCCGAGCTGCTTGAGCGACGCGACGCCGTACTTGCCGGTCGTGAACGCGATCGCGCCGAGCACGCCGAGCGGCGCGAGCTTGATGATGAAGCCGATGATCCGGAAGAACACGTGCGACAGTTCCTCGATCAGCGAGTTGACGCGTTGCGCCTTGTCGCCGAGCAGCGACAGCGCGGAACCGAACAGCACCGCGAACACGAGGATCTGCAGGATGTCGCCCTTCGCGAACGCGTCGATCGCGGTCTCGGGGATGATCTTCATCAGGTAGCCGGCCGTGTCCTTCAGGCTCTCGGCGTTCTTCGCGTACGACGCGAGCGACGACGCGTCGAGCGAGCGCAGGTCGATGTTCATCCCGACGCCCGGGCGCGTGACCCACGCGAGCACGAGGCCGATGCCGAGCGCGAGCGTCGTCATCACCTCGAAGTAGATGACGGCCTTCAGGCCGACCCGGCCGACCTTCTTCAGGTCGCCCGCGTTCGCCATCCCGCTGACCACGACGCAGAACACGATCGGCCCGATCACCATCTTGATGAGCTTCAGGAAGCCGTCGCCGAGCGGTCGCAACGACTCGGCGAAATGCGGGAAGAACGCGCCCAGCGCGATCCCTAGGATAAGTGCGACGACTACCCGGCCAAACAGCGAATTAAGGAATTTCGACACGGCGCTCTCCCGATCCAACGGTTGCAGTTTCGTCTGTTCATACTGGTAAGACCAGTGATGTTATGGTGGATAGTAGGAAGCCGATATAGTGGCGTCAAGGACGGACAAAATAGGGATTTCCCACCCCCTCCCCGCCCGCCCGACACGCACCGGACAGGGGCAGATCGTGGCTTTCCCGTAGGGCGTTCATGCACCGCCTGCGTGCGGATTACAATGCCGGTCAGACCGGCCAAAGTTCATCTCATGAAAAACGTTCCGCATACCGTGACCGACGCCGCCATCGCGACGATCCGCGACCGGATCGAGGCAGGCGTGTATCCGGTCGGCAGCCTGCTGCCGGCCCAGCGCCAGCTCTCCGAGGAGCTGGAGATCAGCCGCGCGTCGCTGCGCGAGGCGCTGTCGACGCTCGAGGCGCTCGGGATGCTGCGCATCCGCGCGGGCAAGGGCGTGTATGTCGAAAGCGCGCAGGCCACGGCCGCCCATGCGTGGCGGTTCGCCGAGCAGTCGTCGCCGCCCGATACCTACCAGATGCGCTACGCGCTCGAAGGATTCGCCGCGCGAATGGCCGCGCACGTCGTCACCGACGACGACATCGCGTGGTTCGAGGACAATCTCGCCGACCTGCACGTCGCGCTCACCGAAAGCGAGCTCGACGCGGCATCGCAGCTCGACTTCGACTTCCACATGCGGATCATCCATCTCGCGGGTAACGCGGCGATCGAATCGATCCTGCGCAGCAGCGCCGACATCATGAAGGAAAGCCAGCGCATGCCGTTCTACCGGCGCGAGCTGCTGCTGTCGACGTGGACCGAGCACCGCGCGATCGTCGACGCGCTGATCGCACGCGATGCCGCCGCCGCGGGCACCGCGATCGAAACGCACATCGCGAACGCCGCGCAGCGCGCGGGCATCTTCTTCCCGACACCGCGCATCTGACGGCCCGAGCGGCCGCGCGCCGCCCCGTCGTACCGGTCAGCCTCCCGACGGATCCCGATACGCGAGCGCACGCTCGATGAACGCGCGCGCCGCGACGCTGCGGTATGCACCCTTGCGTGTCAGCAGCGCAGCCGTGCGCGCGGGCAGCGGCGGATCGATCTCCAGCGCGCACAGGTCGGCACTCTCGCGCGCGACCGCGTCGGGCAGCACCGTCGCGAGCCGGCCGCACCGCACGAGCTCCAGCACCGCGCTGACCGTATTCGTCTCGATCGCGATCTTCGGCCTCGCGCCGTGCTCGATGAAATAGCGGTCGATGCTCTCGCGCGTCGCGAACGCGCGGCTCAGCAGCACCAGCGGCTCGCCGCCGAGCTCGGCCGGCGTCAGCGCGCGGCGGCGCTGCGCAAGACGGTGCGTGCGGCCCGTCACGGGCGCGAGCGGCTCGTCCCACAGCGGCAGTGCGTCGACGTCCGGCGCGCGCGGCGGCATGAACGCGAAGCCCGCGTCGAGCCGGTCGTCGGCGAGCAGCGCCTCGATGCGTTCCTGCGGCATCGCGTCGATCGTCAGCGCGACGTTCGGATAGTCGGCTTGGAACGCGTCGATCAGCGAGCCGCTCAGGTAGGCCGCGAAGGTCGGCATCATCGCGAGCCGCAACGACCCGCTGCCGAGGCCGGCGACGTCGTGCAGCGCGCGCTGCCCCGTATCGAGCTCATGCAGCGCGGCACGCGCGTGGCGCGCATAGACCTCGCCGAACTCGGTGAGCTGCACCGCGCGGCCCGAGCGGTCGAACAGCTGCACGCCGAGCGTGTCCTCGAGCTGGCGGACCTGCTGCGACAGCGTCGGCTGCGACACGTGCAGCGCGTCGGCCGCGCGCGTGAAACTGCGCTGCTCGGCGACGGCCAGGAAATAGCGGATGTGGCGCAGTAGCATGGCGGCCGGTGTATTGGTTTTGCCAATGAAGATCATAACGATCCAGTCTTGGACGCTATGGTTCGATTCCCGCATCATACGCACATCCGTTCCGGCACATCGCACCTGCTTTCCGCACCGGAACGGCCCGCCCGGGCCCGCCTGCCTGCGCCCGCCGCACGACGATCCGCCGCCCGCCCGATCCGGGCCCGGCCGCGATCCGCCCGGCGCGCATCGGTTCACCGCCGATCCGTTGACGCCGGCCCCGATTTCCGCCACCCCGCGCAACCGACGGCCCCGTGCCGCCGGCCGGCGCCGCTGTTTTTCGCGACCATGGAACCGCATCAAGACAACCACCCTCCCCTGACCCGCGGCATGACGCTGCTGTTCGCGTGCGCGTGCGGCATCGTCATCGGCAACATCTACTACGCGCAGCCGCTGCTCGCCGCGATCGCGCACAGCTTCGGCCGCGCGCCGACCGAACTCGGCTATCTCGTCACGCTGACGCAGCTCGGGTATGCGGCGAGCCTGCTGCTGATCGTCCCGCTCGGCGACGCGGTCAACCGCCACACGCTGATCGTGCGGCTGCTGATGCTCAACGTCGTCGCGCTGGCCGCGGTCACGTTCAGCACGAACTTCACGATGTTCGTCGTCGCGAACGTCGCGGTCGGCTTCGTCACCTGTTCGACGCAGCTGCTGGTGCCGTTCGCGGCGTCGCTCGCCGACGCGCGCTCGCGCGGCCGCGCGGTCGGCACCGTGATGAGCGGGCTGCTGCTCGGCATCCTGCTCGCGCGCGTCGCGGCCGGTGCGATCGCCGACGGGTTCGGCTGGCGGGCCGTGTACGGCATCGCCGCGGTGATGGTGCTCGCGCTGACGGCCGTGCTCGCCGTGAAGCTGCCGAAGGATCGCCGCGACGCGCGCGTCGACTATGCGGCGCTGATGAAGTCGCTCGTCGCGCTGGTGCGCGCGCAACCGCTGATCGCGCTGCGCTCCGCCTACGGCGCGCTCGTGTTCGCGTGCTTCAGCCTGCTGTGGACGGGCCTCACGTTCCTGCTGAGCCAGCCGCCGTACAGCTATTCCGAAGGGCAGATCGGCCTGTTCGGCGTCGTCGGCGCGGTGGGCGCGCTCGCGGCGACGTCGGCCGGCCGGCTGGTCGATCGCGGACACGGCAACGCGGCGACGGGGTTGTTCGCGGCGGCCGTGCTCGCGTCGTTCGCGCTGATCGCGGCCGGCGCGCACTCGCTCGCGGCGCTGATCGCGGGCATCCTGCTGCTCGACGTCGGCGTGCAGGGCGTCCACATCTCGAACCAGAGCGTGATCTATGCACTGGCCGGCAACGCGCGCAGCCGCGTGACGACGATCTACCTGACGAGCTACTTCATCGGCGGCGCGCTCGGGTCGTTCGCGGCGAGCGTCGCGTACGGCATCGACGGCTGGCGCGGCGTGTGCATCGCGGGCGCGGCGCTCGCGGGCGTGCTGGTCGTATTGTGGCTCGCGTCGCAGCGCGTCGGCGTGCGGCAGGTCACGCAGTAATTCAGCGGGGCGTTTTCTCGTCACCATGAAAAAGGGCACGCCCCGCGAAGCGCGGGCGTGCCCTTTTCACGATCGCGTCGAGACAGTCGCGCGCCGGTGCGCGACCGTCACGCAGCCTCGCCGACGAAATCGATCAGCACCTTCATCGCACGCTGCCGGTCGCCGGCCAGTTCGAACGCGAGGTTCGCGTCGCGCATCGGGAACACGCGCGTGACGGCCGGCCGCAGGTCGACGCGCCCCGCATTGATGAGCTGCACCGCGAGCGCGAATTCCGCGTGAAAGCGGAACGAACCGCAGATCGACAGCTCCTTCGCGACCACGACGTTCTGCGGCAGGCTGACGTCGCCGCCGAGCCCGAGCTGCACGACGAGCCCGCGCGGACGCATCACGTCCAGCCCGTCGCGCAGCGCGCGCGCATTGCCCGAACACTCGATCATCACGTCGAACGTGCCCTTGTCGGCGCTGTAGCGCTCGACCCATCCGGCGTCGGCCGCCGCGTTGATCGTGCGGTCGGCGCCGAGCGCGCTCGCCACTTCCAGCGGCGCCTCGACGACGTCGGTCGCGACGATCTCCGCCGCGCCGTGCACGCGCGCCGCCGCGACCGCGAGCACGCCGATCGGCCCGCAGCCCGACACGAGCACGCGCTTGCCGATCAGCGGGCCCGCGCGCGACACCGCGTGCAGCCCGACCGCGAACGGTTCGGCGAGCGCCGCGAGCGACATCGGCACGTGATCGGCAACCTTCACGCACTGCACCGCGTCGCACACGAGCGCGTTGCGGAATGCGCCCTGCACGTGCGGCATCCGCATCGCGCTGCCGTAGAAGCGCATGTCGAGGCACTGGTTCGGCAGCCCTTCGAGGCAGTAGCGGCACGCACCGCACGGCCGGCTCGGATTGACCGCGACGCGATCGCCGACCTTCACCGACGTCACGTCCGGCGCGACTTCCGCGACCGTGCCGGCAACCTCGTGGCCGAGCACCATCGGCTGCTGCAGACGGATCGCACCGAAGCCGCCGTGCCGGAAGTAATGGAGATCGGAGCCGCAGATGCCGCCCATCGCGACCTCGACGCGCACCTGACCCGGGCCGATCTCGCCCGCGTCCTGCTCTTCCACCCGCAGGTCGTTCGGCCCGTGGATCACGACACACATGCAACGCATACGCATGACAGCCTCCTCAGACGACCGGCGTGACCAGCGGCACGCCGGCGAAGTGCGCGGCAAGGTTGTCGCGCACCAGCCAGCCCATCGCCTGGCGCGTCTCGATCGTGCCGCTCGCATGGTGCGGCTGCATCAGCACGTTCGGCAACGCGAGGAAACGCGGGTCGATGCGCGGCTCGTTCCAGAACACGTCGAGCGCCGCACCGGCGATCGCACCGCGTTCGAGCGCGTCGAGCAGCGCGGGTTCGTCGACGGTCGTGCCACGCGACACGTTCACCAGATAGCCTTGCGGCCCGAGCGCGTCGAGCACGGCGGCGCCGACGAGGTGACGCGTCGCCGGCCCGCCCGCGAGCGTGACGATCAGCAGGTCGCACCAGCCGGCCAGCTCGGCGAGGTCGCCGAAAAAGCGGTGCGGGCTGTCCGCGCGCGGCGCGACGTCGAAGTAGCCGAGCTCGACGTCGAAGCCCGACAGCCGGCGCGCAACCGTCGAGCCGATCCGGCCGAAGCCGACCACGCCGACGCGCTTGCCATACAGCCGCGTGACGAGCGGCATGTCGCCGTCGCGCCAGGCACCGGAACGCACGTACGCGTCGCCGGCGCCGATGCGGCGCATCAGCGCGAGCGCGAGCCCGACACCGAGGTCGGCCACGTCGCCGGTCAGCACGTCGGGCGTGTTCGTCACGCGGATGCCGCGCTCGCGCGCGGCGGCCAGGTCGATCGCATCGGTGCCGACGCCGTAGCACGCGATGATCTCGAGCTTCGGCAGCGCGGCGATCAGCGCGGCATTCGCGCCGAGATCGCCGCGTGTCGCGATCGCGCGCACGCCGGCGCCGTGTTCGGCGAGGAACGCCGCGCGGTCGGGGGCGTCCCACAGCCGGTGGACGTCATAACCTGCCGACAGCCATGCGTCGTCCCACGGCTGGTAAGGGCCCGTCATCAGCAGTTCGGGCCGCTGGGTCGATTCGTGCGCCATCTGCGCTTGCTCCTGTCGAGGTAAGTTGAATGCGAAGACAGGCCGGGCCGCGTCAGCCGCCCGGCCCGTTCATGCGTGCCGCGCGAGCGCATCGGCGCCCGGGGCCTGCGCCACCTGCGCCGCGTCGAGCGGATCGTCGAGATCGCGGTTCAGCGTTTCGGGCATCCGCGACGTCGTGAACAGCGTGATCAGCGTCAGCAGCACGAGGTACGCGGCGATCGGCACCCAGGCGCGCACGCCGGCCGCGTGATCGCCGCCGTGCAGCGCGATCACGGTCGCGATGATCGTCGCGCCGACGAGCGGCGCAATCCCGCCCGCGAGCACGGCCGACACTTCGCGCGAGAACGACACGCCCATGTAGCGATGGCGCGCGCCGAACAGTTCGGGCAGCAGCGCGGCCTGCGCGCCGAGCATCCCCCAGTTCGCGAAGCCCTGCGCGACCGAGATCGCGATCACGCTCGCGACCACGTTCCCCTGGCTGAAGATCCACCACACCGGGAACGCGAGCGCGAGCTGCAGCCACGCGAACGTGCGATACACGCGCACGCGGCCGAAGCGGTCGCTGAGCCGGCCCGCCAGCGGCACCGTACACGCGCCTACGGTCGCCGCGCACACCAGCGCGAGCGCGCCGATCGGCCCCTTCATGCCGATCACGCCCGCGAGATAGCTGACGGCGAGCGCCTGGTAGATCGACGAGCCGCCGTTCTCGGCCATCCGCAGGCCGATGCCGATCAGCAGCGAGCGCTTCGAATGCTGCACGGCGCTCTTCAGCGGATTCGCCGATACCTGCGCACGCTTCTCGAGCCGCACGAAGGTCGGCGACTCGTGCAGCCGCACGCGCATGTAGATCCCCACCGCGACGATCACCGCGCTGAACAGGAACGGCACGCGCCAGCCCCAGCCGTCGGTGACGCGCTCGAGGTTGGCGAGCAGCAGGAAATAGACCGCGGCCGCCAGCACCGTGCCGAGCTGGATGCCCAGGAACGGCAACGACGCATAGAAGCCGCGCTTGCCGGGCGGCGCGTATTCGGTCATCAGCACCGCGGCGCCGGCCTGCTCGGCACCGGCACCGAGGCCCTGCAGGATGCGCAGCAGCACGAGCAGCCCGGGGGCCCAGTAGCCCGCCGTTTCGAAGGTCGGCAGCACGCCGATCAGCGTGCTCGCGACGCCCATCAGCAGCACCGTCGCCGTCAGCACGAACTTGCGGCCGATCCGGTCGCCGAGCACGCCGAACACGACCCCGCCGAGCGGGCGCACCGCAAAGCCGACGAAGTAGGTGCCGAAGCTCGCGATCAGCCGCATCTCGGCGGTCTGCGCGGGAAAGAACAGCGGCCCGAAAACCAGCGCCGATGCGAGCGTGTACAACGCGAAATCGTAGTATTCGAGCGCGCTGCCGAGCGAGCAGGTCCACGCCGCGCGGTTGAGCTGCTTCGTGTCGACGCCGCGGCGCTCGACGGTCTCGCCCGGCGCACCGGACCCTGCATCGTGCCGCGCGGGCGGCGGGGAAATGCGATCCATCGTTGTCTCCTGTCTCCTGCCTTCCGTTCCGGAACCCGGCCGCGTATCGCGACCGGGACATCGGCCCGCTCGTGCGGCGGGCTCTACTGGGAATTTGGATGCCGGCCGCGGCCGGCGCAACGGCGCTGCGCGCATGGCGCGCTCGCCCCGCCGCTCAGACGGCGCTGGTCAGGCCGCCGTCGACGAACAGCGTCTGGCCGTTCACGAAATCGGACGCGGCCGATGCGAGGAAGATCGCCGCCCCGCACAGCTCGTCGACGCGCCCCCAGCGGCCGGCCGGCGTGCGCTTGCACAGCCAGTCCGAGAACGCGGCGTCGTCGACCAGCGCGCGGTTGAGTTCGGTTTCGAAATAGCCGGGCGCGAGGCCGTTCGCCTGGATGCCGTGGCGCGCCCAGTCGGCGCACATCCCTTTGGTCAGCATCCGCACCGCGCCCTTGGTCGCGGCATACGGCGCGATCGTCGGCCGCGCGAGCTCGCTCTGCACCGAGCAGATGTTGATGATCTTCCCGCGGCCGCGCGCGATCATGTGCCGCGCCACCGCCTGCGCGACGTTGAACACGCCGTCGAGGTTCACGCGCATCAGTGCCTGCCAGTCGTCGGGTTCGAATGCGTCGAGCGGCGCGCGGCGCTGGATGCCCGCGTTGTTCACGAGGATGTCGATCGCGCCGACGCGCGCCTCGAAATCGTCGATCGCCGCACGCACCTGCGCGTGCTCGGCGACGTCGAATACCGCGTAGTCGGCCGTGAAGCCTTCCTCGCGCAGATGCCGCACGAGCGTCGCGGCCTTCTCCTCATTGCGATCGTTGATGACGATCGCCGCGCCGGCTTCGGCCAGCCCGCGGGCGAGCGTCAGCCCGATCCCGCGTCCGGAACCGGTAATCAGTGCGCGGCGGCCGTCGAGGCGGAACCGTTCGAGCGCGTGGGTCATGCGTGTCTCCTCGTGCCAGTCGAGCCGGCGGCCCATCGCGGCCGGTCTCGCGTTGACGGTATCTTCGGCCGCCGGCCGGGCACCGCGCCAATGGTCTTTTTTGATCCGGTTATCATGAAATCTGATTACCGCTCACGCCTGCCCGCCGCCCATGGAACTCAAGCAATTGCGCGCCTTCGTCACGCTCGCGGAAGAACTGCATTTCGGGCGCGCCGCGCAACGCCTGTTCATCGTGCAACCCGCGCTGAGCATGCAGATCAAGGCGCTCGAGGAAGAACTCGGCGCACGCCTGTTCGAGCGCGACCGGCACAAGGTCGAACTGAGCGAGACGGGGCGCGTGTTCCTGCCCGAGGCACGCGCCACGCTGCAGCAGGCCGCGCGCGCGGAACAGATGGCGCGGCTGTCGAGCCGCGGCGAGATCGGCACGCTGCGGATCGCGTTCGTGTCGTCGGTGCTGCCCGCGCTGCTGCCGGCCGTGCTGCGCACGATGCGCGAGCGCTATCCGCTGATCATGCTCGAACTGAAGGACATGCCGACGCCCGACCAGGTCGCCGCGCTGCGCGACCGGCGGATCGATTTCGGGATGATCCGGCTGCCGGCCGCGTATGCGGGCATCGACACGCGCGTGGTGCTCGAGGAAGGCTTCGTCGTCGCGCTGCCGCTCGACCATCCGCTCGCCGCGCACGACGCCATCCCGCCGGCCGCGCTGCGCGGCCAGCCCGCGTTCGTGCTCGCGCGCCGCTACGCGCCGGGCTTTCACGACGACATGCTGCTCGCGCTGAGCCGCGCGGGCACGACGCTCGAGATCGCGCAGGAGTTCGGGGAGTTCACGACGATGCTCGCGCTCGTCGCGGCGGGGATGGGAATCGGGCTGATGCCGGCGGAGGCTGCCAGCGCGCTGCCGCCGAACGTGCTCGCGCGGCCGCTCGACCTGGCCGGGCACCGCACCGGTATCGGCCTCGCGTGGACCGATCTCGACAGCCCGCTGAAGCGCGCGTTCGTCGACGCGCTCGAACACGTGACGGCGAACGCCGGGCAATAAAAAACCCGGCCGGAAAACCGGGCCGGGCTCGTTCGCCACGCCGGCCGCCTTGCGGCGGCCGCGCAACGTGCGGGATTACTTCGCGTTCGCGAATGCGACAGCCGTATCCAGCATGCGGTTCGAGAAACCCCACTCGTTGTCGTACCAGCTCGACACCTTCACGAGGCGGCCCGACACCTTGGTCAGCGTTGCGTCGAACGTCGACGAAGCCGGGTTGTGGTTGAAGTCGATCGACACCAGCGGTGCGTCGTTGTAGCCGAGGATGCCCTTCAGCGCGCCTTCCGATGCTTCCTTCATGATCGCGTTGACTTCCTCGACCGTCGTGTCGCGCTTCGCGATGAACGACAGGTCGACGATCGACACGTTGATCGTCGGGACGCGAATCGCGTAACCGTCGAGCTTGCCGTTCAGTTCCGGCAGCACGAGGCCGACGGCCGAAGCCGCGCCCGTCTTCGTCGGGATCTGGCTGTGGGTAGCCGAACGCGCGCGGCGCAGGTCTTCGTGATAGACGTCCGTCAGCACCTGGTCGTTGGTGTAAGCGTGGATCGTCGTCATCAGGCCGGTTTCGAGGCCGATCTTGTCGTTCAGCGGCTTGACGAGCGGCGCGAGGCAGTTCGTCGTGCACGATGCGTTCGAGATGACGGTGTGCTCGGCCTTCAGCACGTCGTGGTTCACGCCGTAGACGATCGTCGCGTCGACGTCCTTGCCGCCCGGTGCCGAGATGATGACCTTCTTCGCGCCGCCCTTCAGGTGCGCGCTCGCCTTTTCTTTCGTCGTGAAGAAGCCCGTGCATTCCATCACGACATCGACGCCCAGCTCGCCCCACGGCAGTTCTGCCGGGTTGCGGTTCGCCAGCACGCGGATCTTGTCGCCGTTCACGACGAGGTAATCGCCGTCGACCGACACTTCGCCCGGGAACTTGCCGTGCGCGGTGTCGTACTGGGTCAGGTGCGCGTTGGTCTTCGCATCGCCCAGGTCGTTGATCGCGACGATCTCGAGATCGTGCTTCTTGCCGTTTTCATAGAACGCGCGCAGCGTGTTGCGGCCGATACGGCCGTAGCCGTTGATTGCGACGCGAATCGTCATGGTCTATCTCCTGATGGCTGAAAAAATTCGTTTCGTGCAGCTTCACGTGCGACGCGCGCGAGGGGTGGCGCGCGTCGCGTATGTCTTTAGGCCAGCACGGCCTTGGCGGTCTCGACGACGTGCTCGACGGTGAAGCCGAAGTACTTGAACAGTACGCCGGCCGGTGCCGATTCGCCGAACGTGTCGATCCCGACGACGCCGCCTTCGAGGCCGACGTACTTGTGCCAGAACGACGTCACGCCCGCTTCGATCGCGACACGGCGCACGCCGTGCGGCAGCACGCGTTCACGGTATTCGGCGTCCTGGCGGTCGAACACGTTGGTCGACGGCATCGACACGACGCGTGCCGCGATGCCTTGCTGCGCGAGCGGCTCGACGGCCTTCATCGCGAGCTCGACTTCCGAGCCCGTCGCGATCAGGATGATCTTGCGCGCGACGATCTCTTCGTCCCAGTCCTTCAGCACGTAGCCGCCCTTCTCGATGTTCGCGATCTGCGCATCGGTACGCGGGTTGAATGCCAGGTTCTGGCGGCTGAAGATCAGGCTCGACGGACGGTCGGCGGCGACCGCGTGGGTCCACGCGACGGCCGTCTCGACCGTGTCGGCCGGACGCCACACGTCGTGGTTCGGGATCAGGCGCAGGCTCGACACGTGCTCGATCGACTGGTGCGTCGGGCCGTCTTCGCCGAGGCCGATCGAATCGTGCGTGAACACGAAGATCGACGGCACCTTCATCAGCGCGGCCACGCGCAGCGCGTTGCGGCTGTAGTCGGAGAACGTCAGGAACGTGCCGCCGAACGGCTTGTGGCCGCCATGCAGCGCGAGGCCGTTGATCGCGGCGCTCATGCCGAATTCGCGCACGCCGTAGTTGATGTGGTTGCCCAGCACGACGCCCGGGCCTTCCGGATTCGCGCGGACGGCCTTCGACGCCTTCCAGTTGGTCAGGTTCGAGCCGGTCAGGTCGGCCGAGCCGCCGAGCAGCTCCGGCAGCGCGGCAGCCAGCCCTTCGATCGCCTGCTGCGACGCCTTGCGGGTCGCGACCGTCTCGGCGCGCTCGTTCGCGCCGGCGATGATCGCCGCGGCCTTTTCAGCCCAGTCGGCCGGCAGCTTGTTGGCCATCCGGCGCTCGAATTCGGCGGCTTCTGCCGGGAACTTCGCGCGATAGGCGGCGAACGTCGCGTCCCATTCGGTTTCGGCGCGCTTGCCGGCTTCCTTCGCATCCCATGCCGCGTAGACTTCCTGCGGGATCACGAACGGCTCCCACTTCCAGCCGAGCGCTTCGCGCGTCTTCGCGATTTCTTCCGCGCCGAGCGCCGCGCCGTGCACGTCGTGGCCGCCGGCCTTGGTCGCCGCGCCCTGGCCGATCACCGTCTTGCAGCAGATCAGCGTCGGCTTGTCCGACAGCTTCGCCTTCGCGATGGCCGCGTCGACCGCGTCGACGTCATGGCCGTTCACGTTCGGGATCACGTTCCAGCCGTACGCTTCGAAGCGCTTCGGGGTGTCGTCGTGGAACCAGTTCACGACGTCGCCGTCGATCGAGATGCCGTTGTCGTCGTACAGCGCGATCAGCTTGTTCAGCTTCAGCGTGCCGGCGAGCGAGCAGGCTTCGTGCGAGATGCCTTCCATCAGGCAGCCGTCGCCGAGGAACACGTACGTGTGGTGATCGACGATCTTCGCGCCGTCACGGTTGAATTCGTCGGCCATCAGCGCTTCGCCGAGCGCCATGCCGACCGCGTTCGCGAGACCCTGGCCGAGCGGGCCGGTGGTCGTCTCGACGCCCGGCGTGATGCCGTATTCCGGGTGGCCCGGCGTCTTCGAGTGCAGCTGGCGGAAGTTCTTCAGCTCTTCGATCGGCAGGTCGTAGCCGGTCAGGTGCAGCAGCGAGTACAGCAGCATCGAGCCATGGCCGTTCGACAGCACGAAGCGATCACGGTCGGCCCAGTGCGGGTTCGTCGGGTTGTGCTTCAGGTGGCGCGACCAGAGCGCGACGCCGATTTCGGCCATGCCCATCGGCATGCCGGGGTGGCCGGAGTTCGCTTGCTGGACGGCGTCCATCGCGAGCGCGCGGATCGCGTTGGCCATCAGGGTGGTAGAGGCGGGAGACGAAGTCGTCATGTCGAGTCCGGAGAACGAGTCGAGGAAACGGGGCACGGCGGCATCCGGAAGCTCGGGCGTCGATCGTTCCCGGCGCGCGGTGCGGCGCCTGACGGACGCGAAGCGGACGGAGCCTACGGACGAGGCTGCAAAGCTCGTCATTTTAACAGATGGCCTGACATTTCCCTTGTCGGCGCGTAGTGTTCCGGCACGGTTTTCCGTCAAACCGCCCGCCTCCTATAATTCAGACGTCGGAACTCCCTGCCCTGGCGGCCCGCCCGTGAGCACGACCCTTCTTTTTCATCCCACGCCCGACGCCACGTACGGCTTCCCGAACGCCCGTCGGCTTGCGCACGTCGCGTCGCCGCACCAGCAGATCGAAGTCTGGGAAACGCCGCAGCTCGGCCGCCTGTTTACGCTGGACGGCCGGCCGATGACGTCGGTCGGCGACGAATACGTGTACCACGAGTGCATGACGCACCCGGCCGCGCTCGCGCATCCGTGCCCGAGGAAGGCGCTCGTGCTCGGCGGCGGCGACGGCGGCGCCGCGCGCCAGTTGCTCAAGCACGCATGCATCGAGCGGATCGTCGTCGCGGAGCTCGACGACGAAGTGGTCGGCATGGCGCGCCGTTATCTCGACGACGTGCACCAGGGCGCGCTCGACGACCCGCGCGTCGAGGTCGTGATCGGCGACGCCGCGCATTTCGTCACGTCGACCGTCGAGCATTTCGATCTCGTCGTGTTCGACCTCACGCCGCCCGATTCGCCGGCGGCCGGCCTCTACACGCGCGAGTTCTACGCGCGGCTCAAGCGGATCCTGACGCCGCGCGGCGCGATCTCGATGCATCTCGGCTCGCCGCTGTTCCACGCGGCGCGCATCGCCGCGCTGCTCGACGACCTGCGCGCGAGCTTCTCGGTCGTCGATCCGTTGTCCGCGCACGTGCCGCTATACGGCTCGCAGTGGCTGATGGCGATCGCAAGCGACACGCTCGATGCGGCCGCGCTGTTCGCGCATGACGTCGACGAACGGCTCGCGGCCCGCCGCGTCCAGGGTTTGCGCTACTACGACGCCCGGCTGCATGCGTCCCTCTTTGCCCTGCCGCGCGCGCTGCGCGATACACTGGGCGTTCGCCGCTGAGCGTCGGCGCGGCCGCCTCGCTTCGCTTTCCCGTCGGGTCTTCGCAAAATGCGTGACGTGCAGCACCGGGGCGAGTCGCCCCGGACGCCGCGCCGCCCCCTGAACGAACGCCGAAGCATGGAATCAGCGCAAGCGCCGAAGCGCCCACACAGGAGATTTTCATGACCGATCCACGTCCGGCCAACGTGCCTTGGTTGACACCCTACCTGGCCGTACGCAACGCGCGCGCGGCCATCGATTTCTTCAAGGCCGCATTCGGCTTCGAGCTGCGCGACGTGCACGACGAGGACGGCGCGATCATGCACGTCGAGATGGCCTACCGCGGCCAGCTGATCGTGATGTTCGCGCCCGAGGGTGCGTTCGGCTCGACCGCACTCACGCCGAAGAGCGCGAACGCCACCGCGCCGCAGTCGTTCTACCTGTATGTCGACGACGTCGACGCCACCTGGCAGCGCGCGCTCGACGCGGGCGCGAAATCGCTGAGCCCGCCGCAGGATCAGTTCTGGGGCGACCGGTTCGCGCAGATCGAGGATCTCGACGGCTACCGATGGGCGCTCGGGCGCCGTCTCGACGCATGACCCCAACCGCTACACGCATGAACGAAGCCACCACCACCGCGGCCGTGCCGCGCTTTTTCGTCGACGCGGCACTGCGCGCCGACGCCACGCTCGCGTTGCCGGCCGATGTCGCGCGCCACGTGCAGGTGCTGCGCCTGCAGCCCGGCGACGTGCTCGCGCTGTTCGACGGCACGGGCGGCCAGTACCGCGCGCGGCTCGTCGAGATCGACAAGCGCAGCGCGCTCGCACAGATCGACACGTTCGAGCCGGCCGAAGCCGAGCCGCCTTATCGCGTGACACTCGCGCAAGGCATCGCCGGCGGCGACAAGATGGACTGGGTGATCGAGAAAGCCGTCGAGCTCGGCGTTGCCGCGGTCGTGCCGCTGTCGACCGCGCGCGGCGTCGTGAAGCTCGCCGGCGAGCGCGCGGACAAGCGTGTCGCGCACTGGCGCGGCGTCGTGCGCGCGTCGTGCGAACAATGCGGGCGCAACCGCGTGCCCGACGTCGCGCAGGTCACCGGCTTCAACGCGTGGCTCGATACGCTGCCGGCCGCGCCGGCCGACGGCGAACTGCGGCTGCTGTTGTCGCCGCGCGCGAGCATCCCGTTCGCGTCGCTGCCCGACGCGCCGCCTGCGGCAACCGTCACGCTGCTGATCGGGCCGGAAGGCGGGCTGTCGCCGGACGAGGAAAACGCGGCCCGCGCACGCGGGTTCACCGCGCTGTCGCTCGGGCCCCGCGTGCTGCGCACCGAGACGGCCGGTGCGGCGGTGCTCGCGGCGCTCGCGGCGCGCTGGGGCGGGTGGTGATGGCGATGCGCGGCCGGGCACGCGCCGCGGCATGACGACGGCGCACGGCGACGCGGGTCAGCGCGCCACGCTCAACGGCTCGATATCGATGACGGGGGAAGTCTTGAGCGCCGACGCCAGCGCGTCGAGGTTGTCCGCGTCGAGCGCGAGCGCCGGCCCGGTGATCCGCAGCGTCCGGGCCGGCGGCGTCGCCCGGATCGCCTTGAGCAGCGGGCCGCGATAGCGCAGGTTCATCATCATCTGTACCGCCGGCACGATGCCGATCGGCCGGCCGTCATGCTGGAACGTGGCCGCGTCCACCGTGTCGTTCCAGCCCTGGATGAAGCCGCCGGCGTCGATCCGCGTGTTCAGGTCGATCCATTGCTGCTTCTTCGCGTCCGCGCTGTCGTCCGACGCCCGCAGCGCGTCGGCCGCGCGGCTCACGTCGGCATCGTGCTTCGCGCGCCATGCCATGTAGCCGAGCGCGAACACCATGTTGTCCGGCAGGATGTCGTCGGCCTCCACGACGTCGAACAGGCGCCGCGGCGCCTGGTTCGCGACGAACGCCGGCGTCAGGATCCACACGCTCCCATTGCGCAACGCGCCGGTCGTCCTGCCGAGCGCGGGCTCGCCGCTGTCGACCGCGATGCGCGTCAGCAGGCCGGCCTCGACCAGTTCGTCCAGTTGCGCCGCCAGCGCCGGCGACGTGTGAATCGCGCGGGCCACCGCAGCATACTGGCCTGGCGTCGAGCGCGTGCGCAGATCGGCGAGCAGCCGCTCGACGGCCGCGTGCGCCGCCGGCGAACCCGGCAACGAGGCCGGTTCGGCGGCGCTCGCCCCCGCCACGGCCGCGCCGGACACCGCAACAACCACCGCGGCAACCCGCATCCCTCGTGTGAGGATCCTCATCGTTCACTCCCCGTTCGAATGCGCGGCACGCCGGCCATGTGCAGCGGCCGCGATCAAGCCGCTTACTTGCCGGCGTCGCCGCCCGCCGAGCCGATCGGATCCAGCAGTGCGTCGACCAGCGGCGACAGCACGTCACCCGGAGAGCCCGTGAGCCAGCCCTTCTCGTTCGTGCCGTAGAGATCGACCTGCCCCGTCACGGTGTGGCCCATCGGCGCCTCGTCGTAGACGTGCGCCATGCCGGAGAAAAACTCGGCGAGGAAGGCCGTCCGGGCCTTGTCGGTCTTCAGGCGCGGGTTGCCCAGCTTCTCCTTCAGCGCCTTCACGCCGGGCCCCACGTCCACGACACGGCACGAAAAATCGACCGTCGCGATGGATTCGCCCTCCACATACTCGTTCGGCTTCTGCGTCGAACCGGTCGCCTTGCATTCGGAACGGGCCAGCACATGCTGATACGACGTGATCGACGCGCTGACCGGTGCGCGCAACGCCGCACGAGACCTGGCCGGCATCTTCGACAGCAGCGCGGCGATCATGTTGTCGCGCATCGTGTCGCCGAGCTTCGGGATGGCCGCGACGTCGAGCGCGTCCTTGCCTTTGAAGCGCGTGCGCATTGCATCGTTGAACTGCACCGCCTTGGCGACGTCGCCGTTGACGAAGGTACCGAGATACAGATCGGTGGTCTGCTCGGGCGTCAGCACCGCCGCGTGCGCGGCACCGGCCGCGACGAGCGCGGACAGCACGGCCGCCCGCGCGGCCTGGAACAACGGAAAACGCGCGCCGCGGCGCGCATGAAGGGTAACGTTCATCGGTCGGGTCATGTCGGTGTCGAATCGATCGGGCCGGCGCGGCGGCCTCATTGCTGGCTGGCGGCGATCGCCGCGACGACCGGGCCTGACAGCGCGTCGACGACGGGCTTCAGCAGGCTTTCGGGGCTGTCGGTCGTCCAGCCCTTGCTGTCCGAACCGACCATCTCCACCTGCCCCGTGATGCGCCGGCTGACCGGTGCGTCGTTAAATGCGCGCGCCAGGCCCGTGTATATCGTTTTGGCCGCCGCGAAGCGCTGCGGGTCGGTTTTCGCGCTCGCGCGCGCTTTCATGGCCTCGTCTCCCGGCGGCGTGACGTCGGCCACCTTGCACTCGAAACTGACCGTGACACGGTCCTGCCCATTCCCGCCTGCGCCCGGCGTGCGCTTTACACCGGTGGCGTTGCATTGCGAGCGCCGCAACGCGCCCGTGTACGCGACCACCATCGAGTCGAGCGACGGCGCCAGCGCCTCGCGCCCGGATTCCGACAGCATCGCCATTACCTGCCCGAGCATCTGTTCACGCATGTCGCCGTACATGTCGGCCGGCAACAACATGTTCCGGGCATCCTTCGGATCGGCGCTCGCACGCACCGAGTCGTTGAATTGCTCGACCTTGGCCGCGTCGTTGTTGACGATGGCGCCCAGGTAAATGTCGACAGTCTGTTCGGGTGTGAGTGGCGCGGCCTGCGCGGCCAGCGGGATGCCGAGCGACAGGGCGCACGCGGCCAGCGCGTGCACGAGCGGACGGCGCGCACGGGCGGGCGCCGCGAATCGGGTAGCGGTCATGGGAAACGGCCCTCTCTCGAATGATTGGTGTTGTGCGCCCGGCCGCGGCGGCCGCCGCGGCCGGGCCGATCGATTGTCGCGGAAAAAAGTGCGCGATGAAAGGTCTTTGTCGGGCCGGACGCCGCCCACGCATCACGCGCGGACGCAAAAAAGCCCGCTCGAAGCGGGCTTTTGACGGAAGTTCGCCGGATCGGCCGTTGGCCGCCCCGTGCTTACGCGAACGAGTAGAACACGCGGAACGCGACCTTGCGCTCGGCCCAGAACTCGGCCGCCTCGCGGAACACGTCGAGCAGCGTCTCGCGCCCTTCCTTGTCGAATTTCTGCGCGATCGGCAGCCCTTCGAGGACGATCACGAAACCGGGCTGCGCGCCGGCCTTCGCGACGAGGTCGGTCAGGCAGTCGTACAGCGCGTCGTAGTTCTTCCCGAAATGCTTCGGGAACAGGAACGACGTCGCGATCGTTTCCATCACTTCCTGCTTCGACTGCGCGGCGCCGCAATACGCATACAGGAAATGCTGGCCGAGCCGGCCGGCTTCGTCGGCAAGATCCTGCACGCGGAACGCGCGGATCGACTGCACGAGATTGGGTCGCACGGTCGTGAAAAGGCTCATAGGCTCCTCGTTCGATGAAAGCCCGGGCTCGGCTTCCTGTTGCTCCGGCGTGCCGCCGGCCTGCGCCGCCGCGTGCAGTTGAATCACGCGCTGAAACAGATTGCCGTCGCCGGCCGCGAACAGTTCCGCCGCCGCCGTTTCGTGCGCGTAGATGGAGTCGCTCATGCCATTCGTCCCGAAGTCATTCAACAATACGTTTAAAACTGTTGTAGTGGTCGCCCGTGTAATAACAGTTGTCGATCCGGCGCAACGGCCCGCCACAGACGATCCGGCGCGCGCCGCGATTGCGGGCACGCGGCGTCGGTACCGTGTACTCATGGTAGTAGCCGCGCTTCGCTTTTGGCAGGATCCGCTCGCGGTTGCCAAACACGACGCCGTCTTTCTCGTACGGATAGGGGCCGCCAGCGCCGATCCGGCCCAGCGTGGTCACGGCCTCGCGCGGAAGACTGGCGGTCGGGATCGTATCGAGCCCGCTCGCCGCGACGTCGGCCGCAACGGCCTCCCGTGCGTAAGCGGCGGAAACCAGACTGCCCGTCGGCGTGCCGACGATACCCATCGCGAACATCGCGAAGACGGACGCGAGCGCGCCGTTGCGGAGCCACTTGCGTGCCATGAACCAGGGTTCCCGCTGTTAAATCAAGTAGTTGACGACCAACAAAGGCGTTAGCGTAGCGTTATTGTCCGCGCGAATCAATGTCCGTTTGGGAATCGAAAGCATCGCGATGCCCGGAACGGCGCATTTTTTACCGAAATTACACTACATTTATCTTACACAGGATAAAATAAAGACGGCATCGCTCGTATGGCAAGACCTGCCTCCTTGCCGCGCTCGCTACCAGGAGTGGAGGGATGCTGCTGTTGCCTTGAGGGAAGCGCGTTTGCGCCCTGCCCGCGGCGTGCCCTTTGCGGGCACGCCTCTTTTTGCTTTTGTTTACAATTTCGCCCGACGCGCCACGCCGGTTCGACCGGCCTGGCGCGTTCGTTTTGGCTCAGCGCGTGGCGTTCACGTCGGCGACCAGCAGCGCCGCCATGTTGACGATGCGGCGAACGGTCGCCGATTCGGTCAGCACGTGCACCGGCTGCGCGGCACCCAGCAGGATCGGCCCGATCGCGATGTTGTTGCCCGCAGCCGTCTTCAGCAGGTTGTACGCGATGTTCGCGGCGTCGATGTTCGGCAGGATCAGCAGGTTCGCTTCGCCTTCCAGCGTCGATTCCGGCAGGATTTCCTTGCGCAGCGCCGCGTCGAGCGCGACGTCGCCGTGCATCTCGCCGTCGACCTTCAGCTCCGGCGCATGTTCCTGCAGGATCGCGAGCGTATCGCGCATCTTCTTCGCGGAAGGTGCGTTGCTCGTACCGAAATTCGAGTGCGACACCAGCGCGACCTTCGGCTCGATGCCGAAGCGGCGCACTTCTTCCGCGGCCATGATCGTGATCTCGGCCAGTTCCTCCGGGGTCGGATCGACGTTCACGTGCGTGTCGACGAGGAAGATCTGGCGGCCCGGCAGCACGAGGCCGTTCATCGCCGCGTACACGCTGCAGCCCGGGCGCTTGCCGATCACCTGGTCGATGAAGTGCAGGTGGCGGTGCGTGGTGCTGATCGTGCCGCAGATCATCCCGTCCGCTTCGCCCTTCTTCACCAGCATCGAGCCGATCAGCGTGGTGCGGCGGCGCATCTCGACGCGCGCGAGCTGCTCGCTGATGCCCTTGCGCGCCATCATCTTGTAGTACGTCTGCCAGAAGTCGCGGTAGCGCTCGTCGTGCTCGGTGTTGACGACCGAGAAATCGGTGCCCGGCGTCAGGCGCAGGCCATAGCGCTGGATACGGTGCTCGATCACCGACGGGCGGCCGATCAGGATCGGCTTCGCTAGTTTTTCGTCGACGATGATCTGAACGGCACGCAACACGCGCTCTTCTTCGCCTTCCGCGAATACAACGCGCTTCTTCTCTTCCGGCGCGGCGCGCGCGATCTGGAAGATCGGCTTCATCGTCGTGCCGCTGTGGTACACGAACTGCTGCAGGTGCTGCTTGTACGCGTCCATGTCCTCGATCGGGCGCGTCGCGACGCCGCCGTCCATCGCGGCCTGCGCGACGGCCGGCGCGATCTTCACGATCAGGCGCGGATCGAACGGCTTCGGAATCAGGTATTCGGGCCCGAACGACAGATCCTGGATGCCGTATGCGGTCGCGACGATGTCGCTCTGCTCGTGCTGCGCGAGCTCGGCGATCGCGTTGACGGCCGCGATCTCCATTTCACGCGTGATCGTCGTCGCGCCGACGTCGAGTGCGCCACGGAAGATGAACGGGAAGCACAGGACGTTGTTGACCTGGTTCGGGTAGTCGGTGCGGCCGGTCGCGAGGATCGCGTCGGGGCGCACTTCGAGCGCCGCTTCCGGCAGGATTTCCGGCGTCGGGTTCGCGAGCGCGAGGATCAGCGGGCGCTCGGCCATGCCCTTCACCATCTCCGGCTTCAGCACGCCGGCAGCCGACAGGCCGAGGAAGATGTCTGCGCCGTCGATCACTTCGGCCAGCGTCCGGGCTTCCGTTTCGCGGGCGAAACGCTCCTTGTCCGGGTCCATCAGCTCGGTGCGGCCCTTGTAGACCACACCGGCCAGGTCCGTCACCGTGATGTTCTCGAGCGGCAGGCCGATGTCGACCAGCAGGTCGAGACACGCGAGCGCGGCCGCGCCCGCGCCGGACGCGACGAGCTTGACCTTCTTGATGTCCTTGCCGACGACCTTCAGCCCGTTCGTGACGGCCGCGGCCACGACGATCGCGGTGCCGTGCTGGTCGTCGTGGAACACCGGGATCTTCATCCGCTTGCGCGCTTCGCGCTCGACGATGAAGCAGTCGGGCGCCTTGATGTCTTCGAGGTTGATCCCGCCGAAGGTCGGCTCCAGCGCGGCGATCACGTCGACGAGCTTGTGCGGATCCGACTCGTTCAGCTCGATGTCGAACACGTCGATGCCCGCGAACTTCTTGAACAGCACCGCCTTGCCTTCCATCACCGGCTTCGACGCGAGCGGCCCGATGTTGCCGAGACCGAGCACCGCCGTGCCGTTCGTGACGACGCCGACCAGGTTGCTGCGCGCGGTGAAGCGTGCCGCGTTGAGCGGATTCTCGACGATCTCCTCGCACGCGTACGCGACACCCGGCGAATACGCGAGCGCGAGGTCGCGCTGGTTGATCATCTGCTTGGTCGGGGCGATCGCGATCTTCCCGGGGGTCGGGAATTCGTGATAGTCGAGGGCGGCTTCGCGGAGCTTGGCTTTGGAGGAGGATTGGGTGGACATGTGTCTCGTGACGGGCGGATTAGAATAACTGTTCGACGGCATTGTAGCGCCAATCATCGGCCGCCAGACCGGCGATTCGGGTGCAACAGCCGCGACAAAAATGGTCCGGATGGTGCAGAAGCGCCGCCGTTCGCCTCGTACAATGCCGTTCCTTCAACCGTTCCGGATCGCCCGCCGTGCCAGCCGCCCTCTCCGAGTTTTCACTGATCGAACGCTTCTTCACGCGCCGCGCCGCGCAGGGCGCGCGCGCGTCGACGCTCGGTATCGGCGACGATTGCGCGCTGATCGCGCCTCGATCCGGGAAATTGCTGGCCATTTCGACGGACATGCTGGTGGAAGGCCGCCACTTCTTCCCCGATGTCGCGCCCGACGCCCTCGGCCACAAGACGCTCGCGGTCAACCTGTCCGACCTCGCGGCGATGGGCGCCGAGCCGCGTGCCTTCACGCTCGCGTGCGCGCTGCCGCGCGCCGACGCGGCATGGCTGGAAGGGTTCAGCAACGGGCTGTTCGCGCTCGCCGAGCGCTACGGCTGCGAGCTGATCGGCGGCGACACCACGAGCGGCCCGCTGAACCTGTGCGTCACCGTATTCGGCGAAGTCGCGCCCGACGCCGCACTGCGGCGCGATGCCGCGCGCGACGGCGACGACGTCTGGGTGTCCGGCACGCTCGGCGACGCGCGCGCCGGCCTCGGCGTCGCGCGCGGCGAATGGACGGCCGGCACGGCCGAAGCCGCTGCGTTCCGGCGTGCGCTCGAGCGCCCCGAGCCGCGCATCGCGCTCGGCCTGGCGCTCGCGGGCGTCGCGCACGCGGCGCTCGACATCTCGGACGGCCTCGCCGGCGACCTGCAGCACATCCTTTCCCGCTCGCACGTGTGCGCCGAGATCGATGCCGACGCGGTGCCGCGCTCGGCCGCGCTCGCGACGCTGCCGCCCGACGTGCAGCGACGCTGCACGCTGGCCGGCGGCGACGACTACGAACTGTGCTTCACCGCGCCGGCGGCGGCCCGCGCGGCGGTCGAAGCGGCCGGCCTGACGGCCGGTGTGCCGGTCACGCGAATCGGTACAATACGCGCGTTGTCCGCGCCGTCGGAACAGCCCGCGATCGCGTGGCGCGACGCCGCCGGCGCGCCCCTCGCCCTCACGTTGCACGGCTTCGACCACTTCCATGCAGACTGACCCGACGCCCGCGCACGCCGCGGCCGAGCCCGGCGCCGCACCGGGCGGACACGCGCCGCAGCGCGCGACCGCGCGCTTCATGCTGTCGCACCCCGCGCACCTCGTGTCGCTCGGCTTCGGCAGCGGGCTCGCGCCGCTCATGCCCGGCACGTTCGGTTCGCTGTTCGGCTGGCTCACGTTCGTCGTGCTCAACCGCTACCTGACGGTGCCCGAATGGTGGGCGCTGATCGCGGTCGGCTTCGTGGCGGGCACGTGGCTCACCGGCTTCACCGCGAGAAAGATGGGCAGGTCCGATCCGGGCGCCGTCGTCTGGGACGAAATCGTCGCGATCTGGCTCGTGATGCTGTTCGTCACGCCCGCGACCTTCATCGGCCAGTTATGGGCGTTCGTCGCGTTCCGCATCTTCGACATGCTCAAGCCGCCGCCGATCCGCTATTTCGAGCGCCGCCTGAAAGGCGGCCTCGGCATCATGGTCGACGACCTGGTCGCAGCGTTCATGACGCTGCTCGTGATCGCCCTGTGGCGCTCCGTCGTCGGCTGACCGATTTCCCGACTCCCGTTTCCCGACGCGCATGCCAACCGATTCCGTCGTCCACCAGCTTGCGATCCGCGCAGGCAACAAGCTGCGTGACGAGCACCTGACGCTCGCCACCGCCGAATCCTGCACCGGCGGCATGATCGCAACCGCGATCACCGACATCTCCGGCAGCAGCCAGTGGTTCGAGCGCGGCTTCGTCACGTACTCGAACCAGGCCAAGATCGACATGATCGGCGTGCCGCCCGACCTGATCGACAAGCACGGCGCCGTCAGCGAGCCCGTCGCGCGCGCGATGGCCGAAGGCGCGCTGCGCAACAGCCGCGCGCAGGTCGCGCTGTCCGTCACCGGCATCGCGGGGCCGGCCGGCGGCAGCGAGAAGAAACCGGTCGGCACCGTGTCGTTCGGCTGGAGCAACCGGCTGCATACCGACGTCGAGACGCTCGTGTTCAAGGGCGACCGCGATCAGATCCGCACGCAGGCGGCCGCGCATGCCCTGCGCGGGCTGCTGAAGCTGCTCGACGAGCGCGAGGGCTGACCGGCCGGGGTGCCCGCCGCGCCCCTGCCGGCCCGCTTACTGGATCGCGTCGGGCTTCACGACGATCCAGTTCTTGTCCGCCGTGACCGGCAGGCCGAGCGACTTCTGCCGCGCGGCCGATTCATCCGACCACGCGCGGATCTGCGCCATCTGCTTGTCCTTCTTGTTCACCCACACGCGCACGCCGCCGCGCGCGACGTCGGTCGCGTTCAGCAGCATGTAGCCGTCGGACGTCGGCGTGTCGCCCGCGACGAGCACCGGCTTCCTCCACTGGTTGATCCAGCCGACGATCGAGCCGAGCTTGCCTTCGTACCACGTCATCGGGTTCATCAGGAACGGCGTGATCACGAGGCTGCGGTTCGCGGCCTCGTCGTACTTGCCGGCCTTGATCTGCAACCGGGACGTCGTCAGCGCGCCGGTCGCCGGGTTGCGCAGCAGCGTCGTCACGCCGATCACGTTCTGCGGCTTCACGTTGTAGCCGTACTTCGGGTCGGACAGCACGAGCCGCGCGAGCTCCTCGTGCGCGGCCGTCATCACGTAGACCTCGATCCCGTTCTCGCGCAGCGCGTTGTACAGCTCCTGCATCCCGCGGAAGAAACGCGGCGGGTTCACCGTGCCGTCGGCCACCTTGTCGCCCTGCCAGTAGCGGATCGGGATCGGCTTGCCGTCGGCGAGCATCGCGTCGACGTGGCGCTTCAGGTCGGCCAGCGACTGCCCGGCGAACGCCTGCGCGATCCACGGGTAGCAGACCAGGTCGTCGATCTCACAGAGCCGGTAGTAATAGCTCGTCAGCGATTCCTTGTAGTCGGCGGAATCCTTGAACGGGATCAGCTTCAGCGACGGGTCGAGCGTGTCGCGCGTCAGCACGCCGCGGTTCTCGAGGTACGGCAGCAGCGACTCCTCGAGGTCGTAGCGGTAGGTCGTATTGTCGGCGTCGAACACCGCGTAGTCGCCGCGATGCGCGTGCGCGGCGATCATCGCGTTCAACGCCTTCGCGCTGTCGGCCGGCCAGTGCGACAGGTCCGCCGCGTGGGCGAAGCTCATGCACAACGACGCGGCAAGCGCGCTCAGAAGACGTCGGGACAGCTTGGGCATGGCATCACTCCCTTCTTGACAGTTTCGTTACAGATCGGTGACAAGCGGGAGCATCGCGCGATTGGCGCACTGGCATGCGGTGCGGAAACGACGGGAAGTTGCCCGTGCGCGTCAGTGCGGCGGCCGGGAGAGCGGGAAACGGAGGCGTTAAAGCGGAGAACGCGGTGGAAGCGGCACGGGCCCGCGAACGCGGGCCTGCCGGAACCGGCTGCCCGCCCGGGCAGCCGGCGCGAGCCTCGATCAGCGATGCGCGTTGATCGTGTCGCGGGTCTTCTGCGCGGCGAGCGCCGCGGCTTCGGCGAAATCCTCGCCCTTGCTCGCGTACAGGATCGCGCGCGACGAGTTGATCATCATGCCGGTGCCGTCGGCCGTGCGGCCTGCGTTGACGGTCGCCTGCACGTCGCCGCCCTGCGCGCCGATGCCGGGGATCAGCAGCGGCATGTCGCCGACGATCCCGCGCACGATCTCGATTTCCTTCGGGAACGTCGCGCCGACCACGAGGCCGAGCTGGCCGTTCTTCGCGTTCCACTTGTTCGCCGCGAGATCGGCCACGACCTGGTACAGCGGCCGGCCGTTCGTGTCGAGGAACTGCAGGTCGGAGCCGCCCGGGTTCGACGTGCGGCACAGCACGATCACACCCTTGCCTTCGTGCTCGAAGTACGGCTCGACCGAGTCGTAACCCATGTACGGGTTCACCGTGACGGCGTCCGCGCGATAGCGCTCGAACGCTTCGCGCGCGTACTGCTCGGCCGTGCTGCCGATGTCGCCGCGCTTCGCGTCGAGGATCACGGGCAGGCCCGGGTGCTGGAGGTGGATGTGCGCGATCAGGCGCTCGAGCTGGTCTTCCGCGCGATGCGCGGCGAAGTAGGCGATCTGCGGCTTGAACGCGCTCGCGTATTGCGCGGTCGCGTCGACGATCTGCCGGCAGAATTCGAAGATCGCGTCGGGCTGGCCGTCGAACTGCACGGGAAAGCGCGACGGCTCGGGATCGAGGCCGACGCACAGCAGCGAATTCGTGCGCTGCCACGCGGCGCGCAGCGATTCGATGAAACTAAGCGGGGAAGACATGGCGGGTACTCGCGGCAAACCGTTGGTAGACCGCGTATTTTACCCGCGTCGCCGGCGCGCCTCGCGTGTCGCGCCATTGCCGCGCGCATCGGCGCGTTCCACGGTGAACGCGAACCGCCGCGTGAGCCGCTCGCCGGGCGCGAGCAGCGTCATCCCGTGCGCGGCCGCGCCGCCCGGCAGGTTCACCGCGTTGATCGGATGATCGACCGGCTCGAAGCAGAAGAAATCCTCGCCGGGCGGGGTATAGAGCACGTACGCATCGGCGTCGGCCGCCACCGTCAGCGACAGTCCGCGGCGCGGCCAGCTCACCGTCGCGTGGCCGCCCCAGCCGGTGAATGCGTGATTGACGAGCGTGGCCGGCAGCGGATACGCGACGCCGAACTGCCAGGCCGGCGGCACGCTGACGTGCCGCACCGGCAGGAAATCGGCGCCCGACAGCCACAGCCCGCCGGCGGCCGCGGCCAGCTCGGTCACGTCGTCGCGCACCAGGAACGGATGCACGCCGAGCCCGAACGGCAATCGCGCGCGCCCCGCATTCTCGATCGTCAGCGCGATCGACAGCGTCGTATCGTCGAGCTCGAACGACTGGATCGCGCGGAACGCATACGGCGCACCGGCGGTGCGATCGAGCGACAGCTGCAGCGACGTGGCGGTCGCATCGTCCACCTGCCATGGCGCGAGCCAGCCGTCGCCGTGGATCGGCAGCGGCTCGTCGCGGCGGTTGCGCGGCACCGCGACGCTGCGCCCGTCGCATTCGAAACGCGCGCCGCCGATGCGGTTCGAGTAAGGCAGCAGCGGGTAGCACGCGAGCTGGTTCGGGTCCGTCGCCGTCTCCGGGTGTTCGCAGCGGCGGAACACCGGCACCAACGCGCCGTTGTCGCCGCGCCAGTCGAAGCGCGCGATGCCGCCGCCGAGATGCGGCAGCACGTCGAGCCGCAGCGCCGCGTTCGACAGCGTGACGGCCGCCGCATGCGCGGCGCCGACGCCCTGCGCGAAGGCGGCCGTCTGCGGGCCGGGGCTGACCGGCTGCGCGGCGGCGGCCAGGCGCGCGCGGCGCGACTGGCTGGTGGACGACGATGCGCGCGAGGACGTGGCGGTCATGATGAACTCCTTTCCTTCGTCGAAGAAACGATGCGGGTCGTGCGAACGGTCAGGCCCAGCCGCCGTCGACGATCACGTCCTGCGCGGTGATCATCCGGCTGTCGTCGGCCTCGAGGAACAGCGCCATCCGCGCGAGATCGGCGGGCAGCAGTTCGGCGTCGATGCACTGGCCGGCCTTGATCGCCGCGCGGCCCGCGTCGTCGAGCCACAGCCGGCGCTGCTTGTCGGTCATCACCCAGCCCGGCACCAGCGAATTCACGCGGATGCCGAACGGGCCGAGGTCGCGCGCGAGACCGCGCGTCAGCCCCTGCACGGCCGCCTTCGCCATCACGTAGACGGGATAACCGCCGTTCTTCAGCATCCAGCTGATCGAGCCGAGATTGATGATCGCGCCGCCGCCCTGCTGCTTCATGTCGTCGATCACCGCCTGCGCGGCGAAGAACTGGTGACGCAGGTTCACCGCGATGCCCGCGTCGAACGATTCGGGCGTCACGTCGCCGATCGCGTGGCGCGCGTCGTTCGCCGCGTTGTTCACGAGCACCGCGATCGCGCCGATGCGCGCGCGGATCGCGTCGATCGCATGGCGCAGCGCGCCGACGTCGGTCAGGTCGCACTGGATGAACAGCGGCGCATGGCGTACGTGCGCGAGGCTGTCCGCCAGCGCGGCGCCGGCCACCGCGTCGAGGTCGACGAACGCGACGCGTGCGCCCTGCAACGCGAAGTGTTCGACGAACGCCGCGCCGATGCCGGTCGCGCCGCCCGTGATCAGCACCGCGCGATCCTCCAGGCTCGGGTACCGTGCATAGCGCGCATGGCTCGTGGTGTGCGCGTCGTGCGCGGAAGTGTCGATGGTCATGCGGTTCGTCTCCGTCAGGGCAGGCCGGGTCAGTCGCGAACGCCGCGGTTCTTCAGCTGGTCGAGCAGCACGGCCGCGAGCAGGATCGCGCCGCGCACGAGGTACTGGTAGAACGCGTCGATGTTCAGCAGGTTCATCACGTTCTCGACCGTGCCCATGATCAGCACGCCGATCACGACGCCGGAGATCGTCGCGCGGCCGCCCATCAGCGACACGCCGCCGAGCACGCACGCGGAGATCACGTTCAGCTCGAAACCCTGCGCGGCGTTCGGCTGGCCCGACGTGATGCGCGACGCGAGGATCACGCCCGCGAGCGCCGTCACCGCGCCCTGGATCAGGAAGATGTACACGCGCGTGCGTTCGACGTTGATCCCGGCGAGACGCGACGCCTCGGGGTTGCCGCCGATCGCGAGCGTGTTGCGGCCGTACACCGTCTGGTTCAGCAGCACGCCGAACGCGATGAAGCACAGCAGCGTGACCCAGATCGGCAGCGACACGCCGAACAGCGTGAGCCCGCCGAGCGCGATGAACGTATCCGACGACACGCCGACCGCCTGCCCCTTCGACACGATGAAGCCGAGCCCGCGCACGATCTCCATCGTCGCGAGCGTCGTGATCAGCGCGTTGATGCGCAGGTACGCGATCACCGCGCCGTTCACGAAGCCGATCGCGGCGCCGGCCGCGACCGCGGCGACGATCGCGACGAACGTGTTGTCGGTCGCGTTCAGCACCATCGCGCACAGCACGCCGGAGAACGCGACGGTCGAACCGATCGACAGGTCGAAGTCGCGCGACGCGAGACAGAACATCATCGTGCACGCGACCATGCCGATCTGCGAGATCGACAGCGCGAGGCCGAGCATGTTGTCGATCGAGAAGAAGTGATCGACGGTCAGCGACATCGTGATGAACATCACCGCGAAGATCGCGATCAGGCTGTATTCGGTCAGGTGCTGCCACCACTTCTGGCGGTCGCTCTGCTGCGGCACCAGCGCGTCGGCCGTGGGCTTCACGGCGGCGCTGCCGAGGTTTTCGTTGACTTGCATGATTGTGTCTCCTGCTCCTGCATCGCGCGGCCCGTGCCGCGCGTGTTCGATTCGAATGTCGGGGCCTACGTCAGGCCGCCTCGACCGCGCTCGTCTGCGGCAGCGCGAGGCTCAGCACCGCGTGTTCGTTCGCCCGTTCGCGCGGCAGCTCGCCCGCGATCCGGCCCTCGCGCATCACGACGATGCGGTCGGACACGCCGAGCACTTCCGGCAGCTCCGACGACACCATCACGATCGCGCAGCCGCGCTCCGCGAGCCGGTAGATCACGTCGTAGATCTCGTGCTTCGCGCCGACGTCGATGCCGCGCGTCGGTTCGTCGAGAATCACGACCTTCAGGTCGGGTTCCGCGAGCCAGCGCGACAGGATCGCCTTCTGCTGGTTGCCGCCCGACAGGAAGCGGATCTTCTGGCGCCGGTTCGGCGTCTTGATCTTGAGCCGCTGGATGAAGCGGTCGGCGGTTTCGCTTTCGGCCTTGCGGTTGATGAACAGCCCCGCGCGCAGCGAATGGCGGCGGCAGCTGATGTTGATGTTCTCCGCCACCGACGCGATCGCGATGATCCCTTCTTCCTTGCGGTCCTCGGGGCACAGCACGATGCCGTGGCGGATCGCGTCGCCGGTGCGCTTCACGTCGATGCGCGCGCCGTCGAGCGTCAGCACGCCCGCGCGCCGGTGATCCGCGCCGTACACGAGCCGCATCAGCTCGCTGCGGCCCGCGCCGACCAGCCCGAAGAAGCCAACGATCTCGCCCGCGCGCACCGAGAAGCTCGCGGGTTCGCGCAGCGCATGGCCATCGACGCCTTCGGCGGAGAACCGCACGTCGCCGAGCGCGCGCGGCGCGTAATGGTAGATGTCCGAAATCTCGCGCCCGACCATTTCGGCGACGAGCCGTTCGCGCGGCACGTCGGCGAGCGATTCGTGCGACGCGATCTTGCGCCCGTCGCGGAAGATCGTGCACGCATTGCAGAGCCGGTAGATCTCGTCCATCCGGTGCGAGATGTAGATCAGCGCGCGGCCCTGCGCGCGCAGGTCGTCGACGAGCTTGAACAGCACCTCGGTCTCGCGATGCGACAGCGAACTGGTCGGTTCGTCGAGCGCGATCACGCGGGCATTGCGCATCAGCGCCTTGCAGATCTCGACCATCTGCCGCTGCGCGATCGACAGCCGCCCGAGCTTCGCATCGGGATCGAGATCGACACCCATCGCCGCGAGCCGCTCGCGCACGTAGCGCTTCGCCTCGCGCTTCCTCACCCAGCCGAACGCATTCGGCAGGCGGCCGAGCAGCAGGTTTTCCGCGACCGTCAGGTCGGGCACGTACTGCAGCTCCTGGTGAATCACCGCGATGCCGGCCGCGATCGACGCGGCCGCATTCGCGAACTGCACGGGCTGGCCGTCGACCAGCACGCTGCCCGCATCGGGCTGGTATTCGCCGCCGAGAATCTTCAGCAGCGTCGACTTGCCCGCGCCGTTCTCGCCCATCAGGCCATGCACCTCGCCCGCATGCACGTCGAACGAGATGCCGTCGAGTGCGCGCACGCCGGGAAATACCTTGCCGATATTGTCAAAACGCAGTGCCGCTGACACGTCGCCTCTCCACTTCCGGAATCGATCGACCGCCGGCCGCCGCATCGCCGCGGCAGCCGGCGGGCCGCTTACTTCGACGCGAGCCCCATCTCGTCGCGCACCTTCGACACGTTGTCGCGCGTCGCGAGCATGCCCGTCGTCAGCGTCAGCGCCGGCGGTGCCTTGCCCTGCGTGATCCACGCGTACATCAGGTCCGAGGTTTCCTCGCCGTGGCGCTTCGGGCTGATGATCACGGTGCCGTAGAAGCCCGTCGGCTGCGGCTTCTTGAACTCGTTCAGCGCCGAATCGGAGCCGCCGATGCCGATGCCGATCATGTTGTCGGCCTTGAAGCCGCGCCCTTCGGCCGCGCGCACCGCGCCGAGCACGGCCTCGTCGTTCAGGCCGTACGCCACCCAGTGCTTGAACTGCGGGTTCTTCGTGAGCGCGATGTTCGCCGCGTTGAACGCGTTCTCCGTGTCGGTCTTCGCCTGCGGCGCGGCGATCACGTTCGCCTTCGGGAAGCCGGCGGCCACCAGCGCGTCGGTCGCGCCGCTCGTGCGGTCGTGCGCGGTCGGCAGCTGCTCGTAGGTGATGTCGATCGCACCGACATCCTTCATGTCCCAGCCGCGCTTCTTGATCTCGGCCGCGATGCCGTCGCCGACCTGCTTGCCGATGTTGTACGCAGAGATCCCCATGTGCGGCACCGACTCGATCGGCTTGCCCGCGCCGTCGACGAGGCGGTCGTCGACCGTCATCATCTTCAGGTTGTGCGACTTCGCCTTCGCGACGATGCCCGGCCCGAGCTTCACGTCGGGCGTGCAGATGATGAAGCCCTGCGCCTTCTGCGCCGACAGGTTGTCGATCGCGCTCATCACCTTTTCGCCGGACGGCGCACCGATCTTCACGAGCGTGAAGCCTTTCGCCTTCGCCGCCATCTCGGCGAACTTCCACTCGTCCTGGAACCACGGCTCTTCCGGCTGCTTCACCAGGAAGCCGATCTTGACCGGATCGGCCGCGTGCGCAACCGGGCTCCCGATCACCACCGCAGCTGCAGCGGCCAGCGTTACGAACGTTCTGCGTTTCATCTCCAGTGTCTCCTTTCTTCATCGAACGGGATGCAGCCGCTTGTTGGTTTCGACGCAGCGTGCGCGCGGCCGTCGCACGTGCGGTCTTTCGAATCGCTACGTCAATCGTGTCAGTCGTGGTACAGCGCCGCGCGCCCGCCGTCGACGGTGATGCATGCGGCATTGATGAACGGCGCCTCGTCGGACGCCAGGAACACGGCCGTCATCGCGACCTCCTCGGGCCGGCCGATCCGCTTCATCGGTTGCAGCGCGAGCGTGTCGGCGCGCGCGGCGGCCGGATCCGGCTGCGCGTCCCACCAGTCGCGCGTGAGCTGTGTCTCGATGTAGCCCGGCGCGATCGCGTTCACGCGCACGTTGCGCGCCGCGTATTCGATGCCGAGCGCACGCGTGAGACCGAGCACGCCATGCTTCGCGACCGGGTACGGAAAGCAGCCCGGGATGATCCTGAATGCATGCGTCGACGCGATGTTCACGATGCTGCCGCGACCGCGTTCGACCATCCCTTCCAGCGCCGCCCGGCAGCCGTGCCATACGCCGTCGAGGTCGACCGCGAAGCAGCGGCGCCAGTCGTCGTCGGTCATCGTCAGCGGATCGGCGAACACGTTGATGCCCGCGTTGTTCACCAGCACGTCGAGCGGGCCGAACGCCGCCTCGGTGCGCGCCACGGCATCGCGCACCGCATCCTGGCGCGCGACATCCGCCTGCAGCGCCAGGACGCGCGCGCCGGCGATATCGTGTGCAATCCCGGCGGCGGTGCGCTGCGCCTGCGGGAGGTCGAGATCGACGAGCGCGACGGCCGCGCCCTCGCGAACGAACGCGCGGGCGATCGCGGCGCCGATGCCTCGGCCCGCGCCCGTCACCATCGCGACCTTGTCCGCGAGGCGGCCCATCATGCGGCTCCGCCGCGCGCCGCGCACAGGCCGGCCTGGAACGCACGCGCGTTCGCGGCCGTCTCGTCGGCCGGCTGGCCGGGCCGGTACAGCGCCGAACCGAGCCCGAAGCCGTTCGCGCCGGCCGCGAGGAACGGCTGCATGTTGTCGGGTGCAATCCCGCCGACCGGGATCAACGGCACCGCGCGGTCGATCACCGCGCGCCACGCCTTCACGACGATCACGCCCAACTGCTCGGCCGGGAACATCTTCAGCACGTCCGCGCCGTTCGAAAGCGCCGCGAACGCTTCCGTCGGCGTCGCGACACCCGGCGCGCTCGCGAGGCCGCGCTCGCGTGCGCGGCGGATCACGGCCGCATCGCTGTGCGGCATCACGATCAGTGAACCGCCCGCATCCTGCACGCGATCGACGTACTCCGCGCGCAGCACCGTGCCCGCGCCGACGATCACGTCGTCGGGCAGCGCGCGCCGCAGCGCCGCGATGCTGCCGAACGGGTCCGGCGAATTGAGCGGCACCTCGACGATCCGGAAGCCGGCTTCGTACAGTGCACGGCCGTGGTCGGCCGCTTCGGCAGGCGTGATCCCGCGCAGGATCGCAATCAGCGGACACGCGTCGAACGCGCGCATCAGTGCGGCGTGAGGCGTGTACGGCGCGGGTAACGTAAGGTCGGACGGCATCAGGGGTTCCTCTGCAATCGATTCATTGGTCGGCGCAGACGGGCTCGCCGTCCGCGCGCACGAGCCCGGCGCGTGACGCGATCCGCCACAGGCCGCGCTCGGTCGCATGCGCGACGACGCGCGCGTGCGGGTGGCCGAATTCCTGGAGCGCATCGGCGTAGCGCGCGCACAGGCCGTCGTCGCCGATCAGCAGCAGCGGCTGGTCCGCGAGCGCGATGCCGCGCTCCGCGAGCATCGCGTCGAGCGCGTTGAGCTCATGGCCGATCAGCAGGCCGGACAGGTAGTCGCCCTGCGCATCGGGCGCGAGCCGGTCGGTCAGGCCGAGCGTGCGCGTGCTGAAAATCGTCGCGAGCAGCCCCGTGTGCCGCGCGCCGCGCGCGACCGATACGCCGCGCACGAACGCCGCGCGATCGGGCGACGCACCGGCGCGCATCGTGCGGCCGAGGATCGTGTGGTCGCGCAGCACCGCGAACAGCTCGCCGGTCATGAAGGTCTGGAACCGCTCGATCAGCCCGTCCGTCACCCACGCCCATTTCGCATGCGTGCCCGGCAAGCCGATCAGTACCCCTGAACGATCTGCGCCAAGCGTGGGATCGCTCGCGAGTGCGCCGACTATCTGCGTCTCTTCGCCGCGCATCACGTCGGGCAGTTCGCCCGTGGCGATCACGCCCGGCACGATCGAGACCGTCGTACCGCGCGAGGTCGTCACCGTGATGAGACCCGCGACGAGCGCGTCGGCGCCGGCCGGCACCGCGACATACGGCGCCTCGCGCCAGCCCTGCGCGCTGCCGACCATCCCGGCGGCGAGCACCGGCAGGCCGGGCGAGCGGTCGAGCCAGTCGCCGCAGGCTTCCTCGAACACCGCGTCGAACGCGCGCGCGCCGCCGCCCGGCACATGCATGACGCCCGCCGGGCGGCTGCGCGTGTCGATGAGCGCGCCGTGCGCGTCGTACAGATACGCGCGCAGCGAGGTCGTGCCCCAGTCGAGCGCGATCAGCGACGGGGTGGCGGAGGTGGCATCCGGAACGGGCCGGGTCGAAGTCGTCATCGTTTGATCCTGCGGGTACCCTGCGGCGGGCTCCAGCCCAGTTCCGCGGAAATGGCTCGCGCTTCGCGCTGCACGAGCGGAATCAGTTCGTCCATCCGGTCGTGCGGCATGTACGGAATCGTGCTCGCCACCGACACCGCCGCGACGACCGCGCCCGATGCGTCACGGATCGGTGCCGCCACGCAGCGGATCGACGCCTCGTTCTCCTCGAGGTCGAACGTATAGCCGCCCGCTGCGTAATGGGCCATGCGCTGCAGGAACGCGCTCGTCTCGGGCCGGTTGTCGGGCTTGAAATTGACGCCGGCCAGCGCGCGCCGTGCGGCCTCGAACAGCGAGCGCCACAGGTCGGGATCGAGGTCGAGCATCATCGCCTTGCCGATGCCGGTCGACGCGAGCGGCATCCGGTGGCCGACGCGCGAGCGCATCTCGAGGCCGCGCGTACCGGGAATCTTGTCGATGTACAGCACGTCGTCGCCGTCGCGCACGCCGAGATGGATCGTGTCGAGCGTCGCTTCCGCGAGCGCTTCGAGGTGCGGGCGCGCGACCGCGGTGAGCGGCATCTGCTCGAGCGCGATCGTGCCGAGCTCGATCAGCTTCGGACCGAGCAGGTAGCCGCCCTGCACCTGGCGCAGGTAGCGCGCCTGCACGAGGCTGCTGACGAGGCGATGCGTCGTGCTGCGCGTCGTACCGAGTGCGGCGCCGATCGCGCGCATGTCGCGCGCGCCGTTCGCGATCGCCTCGAGGATCGCCAGACCGCGCAGCAGCGTCTGCGTACCGGCCTGCTGGGCAGCGAGATCGAGCGGCGTGCTGGTCGCGCCGATGCTGTCGGTCAGCGACGCATCGTCCGGCGTCGCGCGCCGGGCGTCGAGGGCAAGGGAGTCGGGCATCTTGGTCATGGGGCGGGCTTCTTCAACGGAACCGGTGAAGCCGTTCGCGCGACGCCGGAACTGCGTCCGGCATCGCGGCGAGGCGGCGGTCGATGCACCGAATAAAGCGCCCTGCGAACTTCATGGAAGGTGTCTCCGTGTGCGTCGGGCGCCGCGCGATGCGTGGGTCCGAAGCTGTCGATGTGCTTCGGATTGTAGGAGCGCACGCACTCGTCTCCAATATTTGAATGCGTTGCCCAGATAATGAGAATTCGACGGGAATCCGCGGCAGGCACGCCATAACGGCCGCGCCATGTGCACGGGGGCGGAACCCGCCGTGTCGCAGGTTCCGCCCCCGTTGGTTCACCGCGCGCCGCGCTTACTGCTGGCTCGTGCTGCGTGCCTGCATGTAGCGCTGTACGTCCGCGAACGACACGCGGCCGTTGCCGCTCGAGTCGATCTGCCGGAAGTGGTTCGCGACATAACCGAGGCCGGCCGCGCGCGCCTGCGATTCGGTGATCGAACCCGTGTTCTGCGAGTCGGCCGCGCTGAACTGCCGCGCGAGCTTGCGCACCACCTGCGCATGCAGCGCAGCGCCCGTCGTCTGCGTGCCGGCGGTCGGCTTGCGCGCGGCCGGCGGCACGTACGGATCGCCGAGCTGCGCCTGGCGCGCGCGCGTCGGCGCGGCGGCGTCGCTCGCCTGCGCGAACGCGGATACGGATGCTGCGGCGCCGACACATGCGAGCGCCGCGGCAACGACGATGAAACGATTCTTCATATCAGGCTCCAGTCTGGAATGAGGTCGTCGACGGCCGGCGCGGCGCCACCGCGGGCGCCGGTCGCCGGCCGGCGCAGCATCAGTGCGCGGCCGCGTTGTAGAAGGTCACGAGGTCGGCTTTCTCCTGCGGACGCGACGTATCGTCGAGATAGACCATGTGTCCGCCCTGATAGTCCCTGATCGTCAGGTTCGGTTGCGTCCCGAGCCGCGCGAGGTCGAGCTCGGTCTGGTAGAACGGCGTCGCGATGTCGTGATACCCGTTCAGCGACAGCACCTTCAGTTGCGGGTTCAGCGCCAGCGCCGCGGCGAGATCGGGGATCGTGTCGGGCATCGCGAGCCCGTCGTGCGTCCAGTCCCACGTGTTGATCGCGTTGCTGCTCAACGAATACGCCGACTGCGCGGTGTACTTCAGCTCGTTCGGCAGGTACTGGCCGATCGTGTCGGTGAACGGCTTCGTGATGAACGAGCTCGACGGATCGCCGTCCGCGGCAAGCGGGCTCGACACCGGCACGTTCACGCGCGCGTCGTAGCGGCCGATCAGCGTGCCCGGGATCAGCGACAGCTGGAAGCTGTTGTCGAAGAAGGTCGGGATCACGTTGAAGTCCGCATTCCACAGCGACTGCTTCACGCCGGTCGAATTCACCATCGTCGTGACGAGGGACGGCGGCGGCGGCGTATGGCTCGCGAGGTACGCGTTCACGGCGGGCGCGTAGCTGCCGGCCGTCAGCAGGCGCATCTGGTCCGCATACTGCGGCAGGTTCGACGGGTTCGGGTTGTCGAGCTGGTAGTACGCACCGACGGTGCCATACGACGGCACGAAACCCGCGCAACTCACCGGGCTCGACCCGTTGTTCGAGTTGCCGATGTAGTCGCTCGCCATGTCGCAGTTCGTGTTGTAGTTCAGGATCGACGACTGCAGCACGATGCCGTCGAGCTTCACGCCCGCCGTCTCGAGCAGGTTCGCGAGCACGTCGGTGCGCGGCGTGCCGTACGATTCGCCGAACAGGTATTTCGGCGATGCGCTGCGCTGGTTCACGGCGAGGTAGCGCGTGACGAAATCGCGGAACGCGCCGCCGTCCTGGTCGACGCCCCAGAACGTCTGGTTCGTGTTCGGCGCGATCGCTTCGGAGAAGCCGGTGCCGATCGCATCGACGAACACGAGGTCGGTCGTGTCGAGCAGGCTTTCCTGGTTGTCGACGAACGGGAACGTCGACGTGTTCGCGTTCGGGTCGCCCGTCTGGATCCGGCGCGGGCCGAACGAGCCGAGGTGCAGCCACACCGATGCCGAGCCGGGGCCGCCGTTGTACAGGAAGGTGACGGGCCGCTTCGCCGCGGGCTGGTTGTCGGCCGTATAGGCGACATAGAAGAACGACGCTTCGGGCGCGCCCGTCTGCGGATTGCGCGCGACGAGGTGGCCGGCCGTGGCCGTGTAGCGGATCGTCTTGCCGTTCAGCGTGATCTGGTGATGCGTGACGGCGGCCTTTTCAACCGCGGCGGAGGCGTCGAGCGACGCGTTCGCGCTCGACGAATAACTGTTCGGATCGTTGTACGCCTTGTCCACCTGACCGGCGGGATCGGCTGAGTTGTCGGCGCCGGCAGCGGCGGACGATGTCACGTCGTCGTTGCAGGCCGTCAGAATCAGCGAAGAAAACACCACTCCCAACAACAGCTTCGCTTTGCTCGCTGGCATCGTTGCTTTCCTTCTCTCGGATGTTTTTTGTATCGAGCAGCCGGATAAGCCGCCCCCCGCCTCGATCGCGGCCGATAAGCCGAGGCGCTGGCCAATATACGCGAGCCCGTCAGCTTTGAAAAATTTTGAAATATTTGGCCGGCGGCCGGTGCGGCGCACACCTTTCAGGAATGCTTCGGTTTGCGAAACGTTGCATTTCACGCACCTTTCACGGACTTTCGCGTTTACCCGGGAATACTAAAAAATCCAGGATTTCGTGCCATATCAGCCAACAAACACGCGTGATCGCGAGCATTGCTCAGCAAAGCGAAATAGACGGATTCGTCTAATGGATGTGACCCGAAATGCCCGCGACACGCATGCGCTGCAGCGCACAAACGGCACGCGAGCGCCCCGCGTGCGGCGCACAGGCATCGAAACGGTCAATGTGACGGCGCGCTCGCGCCGTTCACTCCGATTGCGGCAGTTCGGCCGCGCCCATCCGGCGGGCGATGACTGCCGCGCGCTGCGCCTGGTAGGCCGAACCGCGGTGCGCGTCGAACCAGCGCGGCTTCGGCAGCATCACCGCGAGGCGCGCCGACTGCCACGCGCCGAGCCGGCTCGCGGGAATCCGGTAGTAATAGCGTGCGGCCGCCTCGGCACCGTACACGCCGCGTCCCCACTCGACGGAATTCAGGTAGATCTCGAAGATCCGCTCCTTGTCGAGCACCGTTTCGAGCATCCACGTGATGATGAGCTCCTGCCCCTTGCGGATGTAGCTCTTCTCGCGCGACAGGAACAGGTTGCGCGCGAGCTGCTGCGTGATCGTCGAGCCGCCCGCGACGATCCGGCCGCGCGCCTTGTTCTTCTCCCACGCCTGCAGGATCGCGTCGACGTCGTAGCCGTTGTTGGTCGCGAAGGTCGAGTCTTCCGACGCGATCAGCGCGCGCTTCAGGTTGCGCGAGATCTGGTCGTAAGGCACCCACTGGTGCTGGATCTGCGCGGGCGGCTTGTCGCGCGACAGCCACCACGCGTCGGTGCGCATGAACGCGGTCGAGCCCGGGTTCACGAACGACCACAGCGCGATCTGTACGAGATAGAACAGTTGCGTCGCGAGCCACGCACCCGCGAACACCGATCCCGCATAGACGATCCAGCGCGTCGGGCTCACCGTCCGCGTGTGCTGCGTGCCGCTCACCGCCACCACGTGCCGCGCCCCGTTCAGCTCGCCGCGAGCGCCTGGCGCAGCGCGGCCAGCACCGGCGCGCTGTCCGGCCGCACGCCGCGCCAGATGAAGAACGATTCGGCCGCCTGCTCGACGAGCATCCCGAGCCCGTCGGCGGTGCGCGCGCCGAGCGACGCCGCATGCTGCATGAACACCGTCGGCTGCGCGCCGTACATCATGTCGTACGCGAGCGTGCCCGCGCCGAACGCGGCCGCGTCGCACTCCGGCAGCGCGGCATCGAGGCTGCCGGCCGTCGCGTTGATCACCACGTCATATGGCTCCGCGCGCACGACGTCCGGGCCGCCGCCCGCGAGCGTGCAGCCTGCATCGTGGGCGGCCTGCATGAACTGGCCGACGAGCGCCTCGGCCTTGCTCGCGGTGCGGTTCACGATCGTGATCGACAGCGGCGCGCGGTCGAGCAGCGGCAGCACGACACCGCGCGCCGCACCGCCCGCGCCGAGCAGCAGGATGCGCGCACCCGCCAGCGACACGCCGAGATTCGCCTCGATGTCGCGCACGAGGCCGACGCCGTCGGTGTTGTCGCCGTGGATACGGCCGTCGGCGTCGATGCGCAGCGTATTCACCGCGCCCGCCGCCGCCGCGCGCGGCGACAGCGTGTCGGCGAGCGCATGCGCCTCGAGCTTGAACGGCACCGTCACGTTCGCGCCGCGACCGCCTTCGGCGACGAAGGCGCGCACGGCGGCTTCAAAGCCGTCGACCGGCGCGAGCCGGTGCGCGTAGTCGACCGGCTCACCCGTCTGCGCGGCGAACTGCGCGTGGATGAACGGCGACTTGCTGTGCGCCACCGGGTTGCCGAACACGACATAGCGGTCGGCGCCGCTCGTCGACGCAGCTGCGGTCATGATGCGCGCCCCTCTTCTTCGGCGTTGCCGCCCATGGCTTCGCCACCTTCACCGCCTTCGCCGGCATCTGCGCCGTCCGCCTCCGCCAGCGCTTCCGCCTCGGTTTCGGCCGTCGCGTCTTCGGCGTCGATCAGCGTGTCGTCGCCGCTTTCGGCGTCATCCTCTTCGTCGGCCGCGTCGCCGCTCGTCACGGTCGGCGCATCGAGCACGTTCAGCAACCGCACCGATGCCTCGATCGTCAGCTCGTCGAGCGACATCACGTCGAGCAGCACGCGCGTGCCGCGCGCATGCACGCCGAGCCCCGGCACGTGCAGCAGCAGCGGAATTTCCTCGAGGCGCACGAGATCGCCCTTCACCACGCTCGCGACGACCTGCTTCTTCTGCTCCTGCGCGAGCCAGCGCAGGCACCAGAAGTACTCCATCCGGCGCTGGTAGTCGGCGTAGGCCGTATACGTGTCGTCGAAGCCCTGCACGACCGCGTACAGGTCGGCGTCCTTCGGCTTGAACGGTGCGGCGAGCTTCGCGGTGACGCCGTGCTGCACGCACGCGAGCAGCTGCCACTGGTTCACGAGGTCGACGTAGCGGCGCAGCGGCGACGTGCTCCATGCGTACTGCGCGACGCCGAGACCTTCGTGCGGCGCGGCCGTCGTCTGCATCCGCGTGCGCTTCGGGCCCGGTGCGCCGAAGCCGCGCTGCGAGCGGTAGATGCCCGGCACCGTGTGATCGTGCAGGAACGCGCCCCACGTCGAGTTCGCGAGGATCGCCAGCTCCGACACGATCAGGTCGAGCGGCGAGCCGCGGCGGCGCGGCGTGATCGTCACGTGCTCGCCTTCGACGTAGAAGTTGTAGTCGGTGTTGCGCTGCACCTCGCGCTTCAGGCCGTACCCCGCGCGCGCGACCTGGCGCTTCTCGAACAGCGCCTGCGCGAGCGGCCACAGCACGGCGATGTCGTCCTTGTGCGGATAGTCGCCGGTGCCGGCCGCGAGCGTCTCTTCGTTGACGAGCTCGTCGAGGTTGTTGTGTCGCAGGTTGTTCTTCACGAACACGAGCTCGGCGCGCGTCTCGTTCGCGACGATCTCCTGCGTTTCGCGGTTGACGATGATGTACAGCGACAGTGCCGGGCGGTAGTCGCCCTCTTTCAGCGTGAACACGTCGACGACGTCGTCCGGCAGCATCGTGATCTTGTCGCCCGGCATGTAGACGGT